>ENA-UOOH01000717-UOOH01000717.1-fermentation-metagenome-genome-assembly--contig:-NODE-717-length-35974-cov-4.997801_pt1 | contig 35974 bp, 39 predicted proteins | sample MGYA00245778_ERZ724025 | MGnify/ENA primary metagenome ERZ724025 (study PRJEB28704, sample SAMN03018313) | fermentation metagenome | biome: anthropogenic terrestrial biome; feature: soil; material...
AGGTCGTCGCTGACTCTCTCACCTTGGGTGCATATCTTACCAATAGGTATGCACCACATTATATTCCTCCTTAGCTCAGTCGGCAGAGCATGCGGCTGTTAACAGTTGGCTCTAACGGCAGGAAAACAGACCGTACGAGTCTGTCAGGAGGGACAAATGAGTTTGAAAACTCATTAAAAATTCGCATATTCCTCAATAGCTCAGTCGGTAGAGCATGCGGCTGTTAACCGCAGGGTCGTTGGTTCGAGTCCAACTTGGGGAGCCATGAAAACCCTTGAAAACGTAGTGTTTTCAAGGGTTTCGCTTTTTTAAAGCCTGACATACATTTATAGTGAATTTTTATGTCAAGCTGTTTTAGAGGTGTTTTTCACGCTGACATTTAATCGTAAATTCAAATTGATTCTGGGAACTATATCATTGGTTCCCAAGAGCAAAAAAAAATGCTTTGACATACATTTTGACATACAATCTGAAAAATAAAAATTAATAAATAAAATAATAGAGCCGTTCCCAAGAAAAGCAAAAAACACCTGACATAAATTTTTGTGATTTTTTTATGTCAAACTATTTGATGATATTGCTGCCCGTAATCATAATTAAGTGGTATCCGCAGCCAAGCAGACGAGATTGTCCGCAGCGAACTAGTTTACGATTAAGGCATAAAGAACGGGATACTGAAAGGCTTCCCACTCTTAAGCATTGCCCCGATCTTTTCAGCAATCAGTTTATCGAATTCGCAGGGTGCTAAATCTGATTTTTTAGATAGAGCTTTGCGGGATTATTCTGTTTTACAGCTTCTCCACTGGCACAGCCATTCTTGCACCCGTTTTTGCTCCTGCGCCAAAATTGAAGTATGGCGCAAGCTCCGGTTTGTATTCAAAGCCATACAATTTCGGGTCGTAAGCGTCCATGAGTTCCCATAAAAGACCGATTGCTTCACCAAAATCGTTTTCATCTTCAAACGACGCACCCTGAAAATACAACATGGTGCAGGGCGGCAGTTCAATCGCTTCACAGCCAGCCGGAATGGGTTTGCTATAATCAAGCGGAACTTCCACACCAGAGGCTGTGTTACCTGTTCCGGGCTTAATTAGATTTGGCGGCAAGGTCAGCAGTGCGGGGGTATCAAATTTCTCAGAAATGCTATTGAACAACCCATCCCAGTCGCACCCCATCTCCTCACAAAAAGAGAAATATTCGGTTGCCTTTACTGAGCGAACTAAAATCAGCTTACGTACGGGACGCTCAACCGCTGTGACGGTCAGCGTTCGTTTAATTGGTTCTTTTGGCATAGGTTCTTTTCCTTCTTTCAATGCGTAGTAGGCTTCAATGGGATTATGGATAAACCAGTTCACAGGCGGTGTTTCGGCGTGATATTTTTTTGGTGTAATGCCAAACTGCCGGGAAAACGCCCGTGTAAAGCCATCATGGGAATCAAATCCGCTGTTCATTGCAACATCCACAATCCGGTCGTCTGCATTCTGCAAAGATTGGGCGGCACGGGTCAGACGCAGGGAACGGACGGTTTCAAGGGGTGTGCGGTGAGTCAACTCCCTGAAAATACGCACGGCATGGTACTTGCTATATCCTGCGGCATTCGCGAGGTCGTCCAGCGTGATTTCCTCGTCTAAATGAGCCTCAATGTAGTGTTGCATTCGGCTCACAGCGGCGGCTTTATCCGGTAACTCCATCTGAAACCTCCTCGAATAGTATAGCAATTATACGGTCGGAAGACTCGATCGAAATTGCGGGTTGCATATGTCAAATTCGAGACTGATTTTCGTTTATTTTTCGGATTTTTTCACCGGATAAAACTCTGCCAAAAGATGTATGTAATCGGGCAGCTTTTCTAACGATGGCTGCCAAAACTCAAACACGACACCGCTGCATTTTTCAATTTGCTTACCGTCAACGGTATACACTTTTCTCATACGGCAATTTTCTTTTTTAGGACTACAACTGCAATTGCCGTGGTTATTAGTGAATACCTCCTTAATATGTGCGGGTGCATTTTCAATGTAGACGCGGTGTTTATTGATGTCATTGAAAAACAATCGCAGGACAATACCGTCTTCCCTGATAAAAATCCGTGCGGCAACATATTTGGATTTTACGCCGATTTTCGAGAAAATCATCATGTTCTTACCCCAACAGGCGCCTTCGCCAATCACACCGTCGTAATCGTATCCAAGCTTCTTGACTTCCTTGTCAAACGTCGCAATAAAAGCCTTGTCTGACGCAGAAATGAAGTCAAAACGCTTTTCGTCAAGACGTTCCTCGGTCGTTTTTTCGGTAAACACGCAAAACTGGGCAAGCGCGTCTCTTAATGTATTTCCGATTTGCCCCGCAAGCCATGTCTCATATTCGCGGTCTCTTTTAAGGTCTTTGCCGGTGTGCGTTTCAAAAAACGCACGGATTTCACCGAGCGGAATGGACTTTCCAATGGAGATGACAGTATCATCAGATAGTAATTGCTTACTCATGGTGCCCTCCTATTTTGTATTTGACGCGAATTTCGGTTTGATTGGATACAGCAAGTCAAGCTGCTTGCAGCTGTCATGTTCCCCGATATGCACATCGGAAGCATACCAGTCCCAATAGTTCAGGTGTTCCTCCAGCCAGCCGCACACGCCGTCAATTGTACCCCAGCGACCTTCATAGTGGTCGCTGTTTGAAACCCATTCATGTAGCCAAACCCATTCTTCCCACGCTCCCATGGGAATCATATGCGCGGCATATAGCCCGCCGTCCAGATGCTTTTTTACGAGCGGCGCGGGTACCTCCATATCATCAGGGATAGAAATCCATCGTTCATAGCCGTGACTTTCCCCTTCACCCTCATCCGGATTGTTGAAGCCGAAATGTCGTGCGGCGGGATATACTTTTATAAGATCTGTATCGGCGATAAATTTGTTCAATATGTCACCGGAAGCACCCTCTGGGTTTTCGCCACCTATCACATATGCGGCCGCTACTGTCATCGGTGGCAGATACACAATTCGAGCATCACGGTCGGTCAGTTTGTTCAGCTTCTCGCTTGCCGCTTGTAAGTCCTCCACCGTCTTTTCTTCTTTGAGCGGAATTTTTTGCACCGTCAACGCGTCTACGGCTTCCAGCAGGGCGGTATCGTCCATCAGGTTCAGTTTAATGTTTTGATGAATACTCTCATTAAGTCGCGTAATAAAACCGCTGATAATCTCCCGAATGGTGGATAGGGCGGTGATTTCGTCGTCCACTTCGGAGAGGTTCTGCCGGAAAGCGTCAATAATTGCCGCCGTATTTTCACTTTGTAAAATTACACTGATTTGCTTGAGCGGTATCCGCAGTTTGCGTAGCACAAGAATCTGCTGTAAGCGGTTGACTGTCGCTTCATCATAAGTGCGGTAGGCATAGTCATCCTTCTTGACACTCATAATTAACCCGATTTGCTCATAATAACGCAGCGTTCGGGTAGAGATACAGAGTCCTTTCGAGATTTCGCTGATAGTAATTAGGTTCATTTTCATTCTCCTCTGAATTTAGTCCCGTTCACACGGGCTATATTCAGTGTAAACTGCGACGTCGCGTCAAAGTCAAGGGCGTTTTTCAGCCTGCAAAAAAATTATCGACCTGTACGAGGCGTATATCTATCATACGCATTAACATCTGAATGTCCTCGTCGAGATAGGCAAGGTTGCGCGTTCCTCTGCGGTATTTGCTGATGGCGGGATGGCACATAGACGCAAGCCGCCTCGCGCCGTGAATATCCAGCCATTTGCCGCACCGCTTATCTGCCTTGTGCAATCCGTTACACCCTGTACACACCCAGATGCCGCCTTGTATGTACCGCACTAATTCATCCGCGTCCGGCTGTTGTTCGGCATTCGCTAAAAACCGCTCGAATTGGTCATAGACGTGCTTGCCGTTGTTCAATTGGTAGATGACCATCACGCGAAAAGGGTTGTTGTGGAGTTCGACCGAGTAAATCTTTTTGTATGTGTAGCGAAACATATAAGGGTCTTTCATTTCCATTTTCATGCCCTTTGAAACGGCGTAGTTATGTATCTCCAGTGCGTAAACGCGATCCCTGTCGGACAGCGGGCGGAGCAAATCTTCCATCGTCAGTTTAATGCGGGGCGCGAACAGCCGGAAATCGAGACGGCCAAAGTATCCACCCATGTTCTGCTTGCGTGTTTTCGCCAATTCCTCCAAACGAGGGAGGTACTCGCCCAACAGTGGGTAGCGGTCGTTCGACCATACCCCTGTGTCCTCGTGGCAGACAAAGCCAAAACGCGGAAGCCTTTGCAAGAAGTCGGCGTAAATGACGCTGTGCTTCTTCATCGGCTTGCCACCGCTGACAGCCAATAACAGATACCCCCCGACAGACCAACAAGGGTGTTCCTTGTACTCCTCCGGGTGGTTATACATATCCGCGAGAATTTCCATTGTGCAGTCGTATATTTGCATACAGCCCTCGCGGGTTTCTTCGTCTTCAACATCGGCAAGGGAAACCTCCGGCGGCACGATATGTGTGCCAAACTGCCAGATTATACGTTGCACATCGCTGGTAAACTCTGTTTGATTGGGGTTAAATAGCATAGTCATTGCGTTTCCACCTCTCAAAAATATCTGCACGGTATTCCTAAAACTATGTCTGTTTCTTTCATTTCAGAAAAACCAAGTTTTTTATAAAAATATGGCGTTTTCTCTTCTGTGCAGACCAACCACCCGGAACTGGGGAAATGCGCCAAGCATCTGCGAACAAGCTCACTACCGATGCCTTTCCCCTGATATTGGGGAGCAACAAGCAAATCGTAAATAACAGAGCGGAAAATCGTGTCGCTCAGCACCCTAACAGCACCAACCAAGCGGTCGCCATCCCAAGCGGAAATAACCAGCGTAGAATGAATCCACGGTTGCATAAAACCGGCTTTCATTTCATCTGGTAATGCGTTGCCGTCTGACCAACCCACCGCTATAAACAGTTCATGTAACTGTGCGAGGGGTAAATCTTTCTTTTCATCATTGTAGACGATATTCATCTGCTCACTCACTTTCCGCATAAGTAAAAGCTACGAACAAGATTTGCGTAACCTTCGCCGCACTCGTATAACTCAACACGTTCTATGCGAACAGCAAAAGGAGTGAAGAGTCCCGCGATTCTTGGAACAACCTGTTTTATATATTCCGGCTCTCCCATTCGCATAGTAACGTGCGGCACCCACCCTTCAGGCGCATCGTTTATTTGACCGCAAATTCCCTGTTCAAGCGTTAACAACGCCTGACTCGGCAACGGCGCTAAAAATGCGACCGCAAGCCCAAATAATCCAATCGAGCCGAGCGCAGTTTCAAAAGCAGGTGTTGTACAGCTTATTTTATCAAAGTGAGCGAGTGTTTGCTCATCAATCTTATCGCCGTCCCATAACGTGATGTGGTACGGCGTATACTTTGTGTACGCAAAACCCTGTTCCGTCAACTTATCTGACATTTCTTTAAGTCGCATTTGTGAATCATCGTCAAGCACGGCGTATTTACCTTGTCATTCTGTAAATAAACACCAGCTCACGCCAAACTTATCAATAAGGCTGAATAAACACGGGCTAAAGTCCACAGACTCCAACGTACCGGGTTTTATCGCATCTTCGTTTAAAACCTCATACGCCTTTTTAACCTTATCCGCTTCTTCCCTGCTGAAATTCAGACATAACTGCACATTGTTTCCGTGAATAAGCGGCGTTTCGTTTTCATAATTGGGATAATCCAACATTCTCGCTTCGGAAACGGCAAGTATCTGCCCATATACGTTAAGCTCCGAGTGGTCATATGTGATATCGTCGATGGATACATTGTCGTCGTTTGAGGGCTGATATACAACTTCCCCGTCAAACGCTTTTTTATAAAACTCAAATGCTTTGCCGCTTTCATTAACGTAGACTTGGAACATTGATCTTAGCATAGTTCATTCTCCTCTGTTTTTAGTTTGGGTTTTATCCGTATATTTATCATATCACACTAAACACGACAACTGTATGCCGTGTTTATTTATACTGTGATAAAATATTTTCGGCTTTGGCTTGAATATCATTGGCAATTTTTTTCGGCTTCAACACCTTGACATTCCCGCCGTGCGGATTGTTCTCTGGAAAACCCAAAGCGGTAAACTCCGGGGCGTGGGGCAGAGCCCCACATTCTCCCTCCTTGTTTTTTAGCTCTGAGGGCTTTGTTCTTATGCCGTTTTTATTTCGAACGATAAAAGGTCGATAAAAGCAAGTTTTCCATAAATTTCAGCTTGACTTCATATAGTTAGTCTCCTACATAGACAAAACGGATGCCCCACGGGGTCGAGCATGGTTTCGAAATGTGCCCCGCCGTACTGTTCGGCGGCTTTAACCGCGCCGAGCCGTATGGCTTCATCAACAGCGGCGGGTAAATCGTCCACTTGAAAGTTAAAGTGCATTTGTTTTTGCTGCTTGCCGGGTCTTTCCGGCCAGACGGGAGGGAGATAGTCGAAGTCGCTCTGCATGAAATGAACATTCATCCTATTTTCGGCAACGAGTGCAGTCCAGTGAAACTCCTTATCCCAGTTTGTCAACCCCGCATAAAACTCGCGCAGCTTTTTTGTGTCTGGACAATCAATATTAATCGAGTAGTCCGCAAGCACAAAATAATATTTCCGCTCAAAATGCGCTCCAAATTCGGCTTCGCTTTGCCGTTTGCAAAAGCAGAACGGATGTCCTTCTGTATCCAGCATCGTAACACAAATATTTTCGTCACCGTATTGCACAGCAGCTTTGGCCGCACCGAGTCTGACCGCTTTTTCCACAGCGGACGGCACATCATCCACCGTGAAATCAAAGTGCATTTGCTTTTGTTGTTTGCCATCTTCCTCTGGCCAGACGGGAGGGATATATTCAAAATCACAACCTATGAATAATATCGTTAATCCGTTTTCACTGACAATAGCGGGGCAGCCGTAAGCCTTCCGCTTTTCCCAATTGGTAAGAGCGGCGTAAAAATCTCGCGTCCGCATGGGGTCTGCGCAGTCGATTGATATATCGCCGATAGTGAGGTTAGGAATCATAATCGTCTCCTTTTTACTCAAATACAATCTCGTAGGTAAAAGAGCAGGGTTTATCTCCGTTTGTATTCAACGGTGATGACACGATTTCTTTCAACTTCAGTTTTAAATCAAGAGCGTTTTGATAGTGGTATAAAAAATGTCCCGCACAACAACCGCAGTATGTAGCCGATACAGAAAACGGCTGTTTGAGCTTTTTTATCGCTCCGCAGGAACAAGTCGTTTGCCCCGTATGAACGCCGTTTTGATGACCGCCCCATTCAATCGTTATCGTTCCGTCATCATTCAACCGGGGAGCCATCATGTATTCTACGCCTGATAATAAAGAGAGCTTCTCAGCAAGCGGCTTTTTTGCGTGTTCTTGTCCGAAAGCCTTACAGTCCTTATCGCGCTTGCCGCTTTTGCAACAGCCCTGCTTTTCCATAACAGCAAGGCACTGCTCTTTGGTAAGCAGCTTGTCCATTAAATCAATAAAATCTATTCGCGGTTCAGGTCTGTATCCTTTTTGATCGCTGAAATCATCGAACTGTGATAATGTATCTTTCGAAACGCCTAACTCGCGCATGGATGCTTTCATTTTCTCTATACCCGGCATTAGATTTCACTTCTCTCTTTCTGCGCCAACAAATTATGATTACCATTCCCCGGCGATACGCCCGCCGTCTATTACCAAGCTGTGACCTGTGACGAAAGACGAATCCTCCGAGCAGAGCCAAATAACAGCGTTCGCTACTTCCTCCGGCTGCCCGATGCGTTTCATCGGATGAAGTTCATTCAGCCCCTTGGTCACTCGTTTTACCCACGGCGTTTGGATGGCACTGGGGCAAACGCAGTTAATGCGTATGTTTCTGTCGGCGTTCTCAAGTGCAGCGGTCTCGGTTAGCCCAACGATACCATGCTTGCTTACATTGTAGGGCATATCGCCAGCCCGACCAATCAATCCGCTGATAGACGAAGTATTGACTATGTTGCCAAAGCCGAATATAGCACAATCCAGTATGCATATCGTTAAGCAATCCTTGTCCGATATACGATTCATAGGCTTCTTTTGCGATTTTACAGCCGAGTTTATAAAGCTCGCTTCTTTTGTCGGCAAAGCGGATAATGAATCCGGCAAGGCAAGCTGTGCGGTTATAGTTATTACAACGATGATTTGGGTCGTCTGAAAAGCCCCACCACGGCGCTCGCGGGAAGTCGTTATTTGATTTGACGTTGGCATATCAATACTGTCCGTTAAAATCACTTGTGGTTTCAAGGTAACGCAGTATACCTTGTATAATCGGATACGCAGAATCGGTGAAGTCAATCTCCCGAAGAATCTCCGTTGCTGACCATGTCTGAATTGGAGCAGAATTTGGATTCCAAGCATCCGGTTCCAGCGCATGACCGAAACCGCCATCCCCATTTTGATAAGCGGAAAGGGCTGTCAGGACTGCTTCTTTACTGCCATTTTCAAAATGGTATTGCCAGCGGGCAATGTCGAGAGGGCGGGCGTTGCGGTAGATGAAGGCGCGGGCGCGTTCGTATGTTGTATTAGGCATAGCATTGTTTCTCCGATTCTTTCATATACACCGAAAACAACCAACCGCAACGGACTTCACCCGGCTTGTTCCCGCCGCTATAAAGGTTTTCGGGGTTGTATATTGTTCCATCGGCACGGTCAAACTGCACTTCAGCCGTCCAGTAGATCTTGGGGTAAGGAATGACAACCTTTTTTTCCAGGATGATGTTGCGTGTGATGTCATATAATGCGTTCACATCAAAGCCTTCGTGGTGGTGAAGGGAGTCGTGGTTACCTGCAAACACAGAGAAAGCGAATTGCGAACAAAACGTCAAATATGGCGTATCTTTGTCGTCAGGGACGAAATCCCAGTGTGAAAATCCATCGGGTACTGGTGTGCCTGCTTTCATAAAGCGCCCAATAAAATCGTGATTGCGCTCCGTATCCACAGTCTTGCCGAAATGGTGCGACAGCGTTAGGTCGTAGTCAAAGCCCGATGCGTATTCCGGCATTGCATCAAGCACAGAGACGACTTTTTCACGGGTTGTTACCCAGTCGTCTTTGCCGTAAAACCACTCAAGACCGATAAAACGAACAGCAGGCAATGTGCGATACGCCCAATGTTCAATGGTTGCACCGACACTGTCCAGTTGTTTCCGGATAGCCTCACTGTGATTCGTTTGATTCGATTGATCCATATTTATACGAACTCCTTCCGCATAACCATTCGTCCGCCTTTTTCAGACACTTTGGAAAATCCGACTTTTTCATAAAGACGAACCGGGCCGGAGCAATCCCATTCATATCGTTCATCACGCACAACGGGAAATCCCACAACAGCAATATAACCTTCGGCTTTCGCATCATATATGACTTGTTGTAAAAGAGCGGTTGCAACGCCTTTCCCGCGGTGTTCCGGGGCAATTTCAAAACAAACCACAGCTTTTTCCCGCTTTTCAACCGGTGCGTGAAAAGGCACATCATAGTTCTGTTCGGCGGGGTAATTCGCTCTGTCATTGGCGTTGCACCATCCGATAGCCACACCGTCAACAAACGCCAAATACCCTCGCAGGATGCTAGATTCTATTTGTCGCTCGGCGACTTCCCGTGAAGCGCGGCCAACATCCGACTCTTTTGCATTGTCATACGCATCTTGATACTGTTCTTTGCTCATTTGATAGACTTGACAATAGCACCGATACGGGGAATCGTCTGTGAACGCTCGATTTTCAAAAAAGTCAAAGAAATCGGCAGCGAGGTCAGGGGTGAGTGGCTTTATTACAAGGTTCATCGCTCAATCCTCCCGAATCTTCCGAGCTCTGCTAAAATCAGCATAGTTATATGCGCTTCATACAATGATTGCAGTTTGGCCAATGCCTCGCCCTCGCCAAAGCTCCAATGCAAATGCCAACAGCCGTCATCGTTCTGTTGACGAATCAGGTAACCCAGAGAATCGTCCACCAATCCCTTTACAGCGGGATAGACTATACTGTCGGGCGTATCCACCACATCGCAAGGCAGTTCCTCATAACCCTGTTCCCACTTCGCCAAATCAAGCTGCATACAAGCGGTTGGATTCTGGCAGAGAATTTTCGTCAGCTTGTCCGCAAGGGGCTTATCTTTCAGACACGCTACGAATTTTTGATAACATTTAAGGTTGTATGGCGATTGATCGTCATACTCAAAAGAATCATCCACACTTCCTGTTCCGTATAGCGGGGATTCCTTGTCATAATACCGCAGGATTTTTTCCACAGGATATTTGATGATGTCTTGATATAAATCCCCCGGCACAAGTTCGCTGTACTGCGCAATAAACGCGACAATTCCCGCTTGACCGTTAGGCGAATATTTTAAAATGCGTTCGTCCTCGTCGGCAATCGGCGGACATTCATCAGCATTATATTCCCACCACCTAACGTGAGGTTGTTCGTTCAAGGAGGGTTCTTCCATTTGGCCGAAGTGGCCGACGTCGGGACGGTATTTTCCCAAGACATACTTCATCATCTTTTGAACAACAGGGTGGTCGGCGGACGGCTTGTCTTTGAGATAAAACATATAGCAGAAAGCGTGTTCCGTGCATTTCAGACACGGTCCTTGATATTCAAACTCATACACAAGACCGCCGAAGCCGCCGTCCTCGTGCTGATATTTCGCCAGCGCATCCAGAAAAGCAGAGGTGTCCTTTCCCTCAAAATTATACTTGAACCATGCGCGGTTGATATCGTCACTATTGGCGAATATATAGTCGCGGGCTTTGAGGAAGTTTTTATTTGACAGTTTTAACACGGGGCATCCTCCTTTGCTTTTTGTGTGATTGAACTGATAAACTCACCTTTTGCCGCTGTATAGCCACCATGGTCATGCTCGTAGTCTTTGAACAGGCTGTGCTTGAGTTCGGCATATTCGGCGGCAGTTTCGGGGTGAGAAATCAAATAATCCCTAAAACAAAGCTTTTCGTCCCAATCTCCGGGGCGGACAATGTGGATATGATAAACCTTTTCGCCAAATCCGTCATGCAAATAACCTTTTAAGAACATCAGGTGCAGCGGCGGTGTTGAAATAGTTGGAGTCGATTCCTGATGCAAATAAATATAATCGGGAGACGAGAGAGCATCAATCAGCTTATTAATATCGGTATCTTCTTTAATTTCAAGCAAGATATCCACGATGGGCTTTGCCGTAAGCCCCGGTACGGAGGTGCTTCCAAAATGACTGATCCGCGCAATGTTTTCCGTACCGATCAACTGCTCTAAATTTGCCTTTTCTTCGGCGTACCATTCCGGCCATGCGGGATTATATTCGCTTAATATAATAGGGTATATTCTGGCTTGCCGCTCTTGGTCAGTTTCATGGACTTGCGACTTATTAATCATATTGAATCTCCTTTAGCCAATGTCAAAAACTGTACTGCCCAAAATGTGAGGTCACATTCGAGCGCATATTTGCGCTTGTGGTCATCTTCAAGCCGAACATCGACATAAGCCGTTGGGTACGGTGAGAAGCTCGATTTTTTGAACTTCGTCCGCAGAATACCGTCCGCGTCGAGTGCTTCCCGCACATTGGCGGCGGATTCGCGGATTACGCCGACATTTTCTCCCACACCAAGCATGGCGATTTCGGTAAGCGGACGGCGGTACATTACCGTGTCAATCCTTTCTGCGCTGAACGGCTTGAACGGTCGCCCGAAAGCCCAAAGCGGCCCGTAATATTTGTTGCCAATTTTGACCGACACGCTGTTGTCATCCCGCATGATTCCATTCAAGTGATTAATTGCGTTTGTTAACGCCTTAATACTTTTCGGCGTTCGCCACGCTTTCGTGTGTGCGAGCGTTGTCAGGTGATATGAACACGGGAAATAGGTGTCCACTTCAATGTACGGGAACCCCTTTGTTTTATGCGGTTTCGTAATATCGTCGAGCGAAGATAGGGGTAACAGACTGCAAAAAGCGTCAAGTGATATGTCGCGGAATGTTCTCATATATTCGTCGTCGCCGTAACCGAGCAACGCCTGCATTGCATAAATTAACACCATCAAACTGCCACCGCTTTTCAACCCTATATTGCGCGTCTCAAAACGCGCTACCTCCGGCGGAATGTATGAAAACATCCGCCGCAGTGTTTGCTCGTCGCGCATGGCATTGATGAAGTTCACAATCATCGGATGCGTTTTCGGCACAGCATAGTTTGATAAAAGCCTCGCACATGCTTCCCCGTCTGCAAGGTATGTAGGTTGATAAATCACGCCACGCCATTTGCCCCAACTATGCGCTCCGCTGCCAATATAACCGTTCGGCTTGACATAGCTCTCCACGAGCTTGAAATTTGGCGTTTGATAAATCTGTTCAAGTAGGTTTTCTTCCTCCGTCTGTGTAATGTCGCGGAGGATTTCTTTACGTAGACGATATTGTATTACCGCTCCCGCGTTCTCAAGCAGGAAACTAATGGATTTTGTAAGATACATTATTTTAACTTCTTCCTCATGCATTCTTTTAATGTTGTATTCTTTTGCCTTTGGCATATAATTCTCTATTTTCAAGTTTAGAGCTGGTGACACAGGTTTTTGTTAATAATGATGATAGCTTATTATACAATAAAATCCAACAAAATTCCAGACAGACATTTTCAAGTAGATGTATACTTCTCACAGATAGAGAGGTTGACGCGCCGCAGACATAGCGTCAAAAAGAAAAGCAGGGCCATAACCGCGTAGATACGCACAACGGCGCAGCCGTAAGCTGCACCATTGTACATACTTCCTTTTCTCATACCGCCATTGTTTGTTGGTATTAATGTTGAGTAACCAAAACAGCGAGTCGACGGTAAATAAAAAATCGTTGTTATGGTTTGCTGACATATGAAAACATATAAAACGGTGAGGAGAAATCCTCACCGTTTTATGCGATATGGCGTTAAGACTAATGAGGAAAATGCTTATACTGCGGTACTTGACTTTTGTATTTCTTTTCCGTTGAATCATTTCTTTTTCCAATCAGAACCGTAAATTTCTTGCGCAGCATGATACTTAAATAATACCGCTGCCAAATCATCGTTTATTGTTTCCCAGTTATGACGGGAGTAATTATCGGGGCAAAGGTTATATTCTTTTCCGTCATGTTTTACTTTGACGGCGAAAATTTTATTCCTACCGCCCTTGGCGCAGCCAAGGCAACCATTGCAGGTTTTACATACGCTTATCAAGTGTTTTTGCAATTCTTTATCAAGGTTTTCAAAATCCTCAAGCATGGCTTTTACGCCTATACTGTTCATTGAGCCGAAGAAAAATTTCCAATACTTACGCGGATTATACCCAAATACAAAACCACCGACTCTATTACGGAGCGTAATGTTAAAGTCAAATCCCGTTGCGCCAAAGGTGCACTTTATGTTTTTCTCATAACCGTTTTCTAAGCAGTTGTTTTGAATTTCAAGGAGTAAACCGTTCAACCCTGCCACATTGTCAACTCTTGTGAGCAGAAAGTTAAAATTGCCTGTAAATGAACAGCAAGCAAAATTTATAAGGGCATAGGGAGTCCAAGGGTTTATATTTACAGGGATTTTTTCGGCAAGGAGCCTGAAACTTTGTATAATATCATTTTCGGCAATAACTATTATTTCTGTTCCACCCTTTTCAATGTCTATCCCAATCTCTTTAAGCAAAATTTTATACTGAGGCTTGTAACTTGTTTTGTTCTCCTTCAAAACAGTATTGCTGATTGATAAGTAATTATCATTTGTTTCGCCCCACAAAAAAGAAATGTACAAAAATTTATAGAAATCGAAGAAGCACTTGAATATTGACTTATATACCTTATCCAACTCCGGATTAGTATTATTTATTGCGTACCAATCATATGCCTCGTCTGCGTTGTCGGCAAGGTTTAGAAGTTTCGGGGTTTCATATAACTTGTCAATTATTTGCCCCATTAACCTATGAAGTTTTTGTTGACCTTGCTCATTTGCTTTTTCTGATTCAATGGGTACAAACTCGGAATACATGAAATTTAATCCATATATAATGCGTTGTGAGATTGTGTCAAAAGTTTTTATCGGTTTGATGGTCACTTATATCCCTCCATATTGCATTATATAAATTTTTTGCAGTTGGCCTTCTACATTGAATGTATACTATTATTTACAATTATAACATAACTCCATTAAATATGTCGATGTTTAAACAACAAAAGTTCATTGTACTCACATTTAGAAAAAATTTAAGGTTTGGGAAGATCCCAACAAACGATTTTTCGGAAGAGTGGCAACACTTCCTATGCTTACTGTTGCGTTCACACACATATTAAAACACTGATACCAACCGTATACAGCAGTATAGATGTTTGTTTTCTTATGTCACCATCCTATATAACGCGGGTTTTTATATGCCTGAATAAAATACAGTAGTAAAATGGCGGTATCAAAGGAGGAGCCGTGTCTATTTTTATTCTCCATGGAAAAGGCAGAATCCTCTAATAAGGATTCCGCCTGTCATTGTTATATCAGTAACGCAATGAATTTCTGTGTGGCAATAATGAAAAAAAGATATCATCGAGCTTATTTTATGATGAGGAAGTCTGCTGTATATGTAAACCCGGCAAGCCGGGCCGTGTTTTAAAAATAGATTGTTTCGAGTTTGTCCATACATGCCTTTTGATGTTTTGGCAGAAGGTGTGAATATTTGTTGAGCGTTGTCGAAATATTCGAGTGTCCAAGAGTGCGGGAAACCATTAAAATGTCCATACCGTTTTCAATGCAGCGTGTCGCAAATGTATGCCGGAGTGTGTGAAAGTTTGCATCCTCAACATCGGCGATTTTCATAACTTCCTGATAATATTTATAAAACACCCTCGGCTCGATGGGTTTTCCTTTCATTCCGATAAAGACGAAATCATCCTCCGAATGAAGATACCGCTTCTCCTTTTTCCAAACAATCATTTTCTCTTTATATGCTTTAACCTCTTCCGCAAAGCTCTGAAACATATAAATATCTCTGATAGAATTCTTTGTCTTTGGCGTACTTAGTTCCAACACGGTTTTGGTATCGCTTGTTTCTGTCATATCATATGTCCGGTTAAGCTGCTTAGAGATATGAATGCAGTTGTCAGAGAAATCGACATCTCTCCATTGGAGCCCGAGAATCTCGCTTTTTCGGCAACCGGTATAAAGTGCAAACACGACAGCAAACATGATATGCTTATCGTATTCTCGCGCGGCGGTCAATATTCTTTGTTGTTCCTCGATACTTAAAGCACGAGTTTCTTTTGTGCCTGTTTTTGGAACCTTGACGCCGGTAACCGGATTACGTATGAGCATGCCGTTTTTGATGGCTTGATTAAAAATCCAGCTGAGGAAGTTTTTAATGTTCAATAGGCTTTTTTCCCCTAAACCCTCATCCGAATCACCTTTTTTGGCAAGGCTTTGCAGGTGCTCTTGAATCATGGCGTTTGTTACTTCTGAAAGCTTGCAACTACCAAGCCATTCCAGATGATTATTGACGATTGACAGATAACCGGAGTATGTGCTTCCGCGAACCGAAATCTTTGAATAGGTGCTCAGGCACAGCCGCGCCCATTGCTCAACGGTTACCTTATCGGCTTGGTGATAATTTGCGAGCCGGGCTGCTTGCGCTTGCTCAATATCGAACAACTTGGCTTTTAACTTGGTACGAAGTTCAGATTGCGTTTTTCCGTACAAATAGGTTTTGTTTCCATCAACCATAACTTGTACATACCATCTTCCGTCAGCTCTTTTGGTAAGGTTATAATCGCTCATTTTCTTTCCCAATTTACATCATTCCTTTCTATTGTATCGTTCGTTTTTCCGTATCCATTCGATCAACCCCTGCTTATTGACAACAATTCGGTTCCTACTGAATATTGCTGGAAATCCGGGGGTACGGACAATTATATAGGCGTTCCCATTTGAGATGCTGAAAACATCAATCAGGTATTTGGGAGGGAAGTTCCTAGGAAGAGATTTGACCGCATTCAGCTTTGCGACATCGGTTAGACTACTTTTTCCGGACAATCCTTCAATCAAATGCTCCTTAAAAATCACCTTTCTTTTTCCCAGCTTCAGATACGGTATTCTCATATCGTCCATCAGTTCGTGTGTGCGCGATATGGACAGTCCGATAGCCGCGGATAATTTAGTGATCGACAACACATCCGGCAGATCCCGAACGGTGTCCAAATCCGAAAAAGCATACAAAAAAACACCCCCTGTTTGAAATCTGCAGACGCGGCAAAAAAACTCTGCCGGTCCAATCAAACAAAAAGGCATTACATTCCCGGATTTCTTCCTATTAACCTGCGGCTGCATGTATGGTCTAACTCTGCATTTTGAATTCCTCCTTCATATATATTTATAGTCCATACCGAAATACGGCTGGGATTATAAGCTTAAATATCCGTAAAGGCTTCCAATATTCGGCATATCACGGAGCTTTGACAGCGCCATTGACTCCAGCTGACGAATCCGTTCACGGGTCAGGTTTAACTTCTTCCCCACCTCGTCAAGACTGAGATGGTTCCCGTCTTTAAGCCCGAACCGAAGGATAAGAACAGATTTTTCCCGTTCATTCAACTTATTTAGAAAAGCATAGATAGCGTCCCGGCATTCGTCAGTATGTACGCTGACATACGGATCAGGGCAAACTGAACTATCGGACAAAGTGTCCATAATGGTGCCGTCCATTTCTTCATCCGGCTGCATATCGGCGGATATAATGGTATATTCGAGAGCGAGCAAATATTTAACGCGCGCTATGGAAAAGCCGCACAGCGTGGCAATTTCATCGTCAGTTGGAGAGCATAGGTGCTCCGTATAATAATCAGTTCTTACCTTTTTGATTTTGTTGAGTGCCGTGCTGATATATACAGGCAGTTTGATGGTGCGCGAGTGATTGTCTATGTATCGGAAAATGGACTGCTTGATCCAGAATACCGAATAGGTGGTAAACTTTGTTCCGCGATTTGGATTGTATTTGTCTGCGGCCTGAATAAGTCCCATGTTGGCTTGCTGGATAAGGTCAAGCAGGGGGATGCCGGTTCTTGTATATTTTGCAGCTATGGTAAAGGCAAATTTCAAGTTACAATTAACAAGTTCGTCTCTTGCGGCGGGATCGCCCTCGCTCATCCGTTTCACCAGCGATAAGGTTTCCTTGTGCGTCAGCGTGGGGAATTTATGAATTTCGCTCAGATAAAGACGAATCGGGTCAGCAATAAGGTTATCGTCATTCGTCATGCCGTGGTCCGCTGTATCCATTTCGCTTTCGTCCGGAGCTTTGTCGGATTCATCATTGTCATCGCGATATAAATCCTCCAGTACCTCAGGAAACACGATTTCAATTCCTTCCAGTTCAAACACTTGGAACAGATCTTCCTTTGCCACTTCGCTCAGGCTGAATTTGGCGAATTGTTTTTGAATGGTTTCAGCGCGAATAAAGCCTTTTCTTTTTCCCTGTAAAATGAGGGTATGTAGAAGCTGTTCTTTACTTTGCCGTCGCTGTGATTTTTGTGACATAATGCGCACTCCTTCTCGTTTCATATATGTACAATATAACACGAATAAACTTAAATGTCAAATTCAAATGGATTAAAAGGGTATAAAAATACATATAATTAATCCAAAATTTAAAACAAATCATTATCAAGCAAATATAAAGTGTATGGAAATCTGGATATTCCATTGACAAAAGACGATAATGATGTTATATTAATAATACAGATGCCCTCGGATTTTTTGTAAGGAGGCGATTTTGTGGTTCGAGACGAACGGGCGATCGGAGAAAATGTACTGAGGCAATGGACGGATTCGTTTCTTTTGAAAGATATGAATCCACTGGAAAAGAGGCTGTTTGACTGGTGGATAGGAGAAGGCTTTTTTTGCGCATCAAACTTCAAACAAACTGAAAAAGGGATAGCCGCCCAGCTTATGCTGTTGCTTGGCGGATCAATATATCAGGTTCTCGGACATGAAAACGACGTTGCTGAGAATCGGGCCGCGGTGCAAATCTCGGATAAAGTAGCGAAAGGCTGGAGGCTTTTGGAAAGCGGTTGCAACGGTTATTTTCTGGTTGAAGACTCAAAAGATAACCGTGCCAATGTCAAGAGGCTGCTTTCAGAAAATATACGGAATTTTGATATTGTGGAATTCACATCAAAAAAGACGGACAACATGACTTATCTGAAATCCGTTACCGTGGATATCCATAGGAAAAGAGAGATGAGCGATGCAACACCTGAGTGAATTGATTCGACAATATAAGGCTGCGCCTTCGGAACAGCTGAAGGATGAAATTTTGAATTACCTCATTATGCTTGAAGAAAGTGGCAGATTGATTGTTTCGGGCGATGAAGCCATGCTAGTAATAAACGATTGGGTTGAATTTAAGGACAATATAAAATTAAAGAAAAAAGAAGCCGGCATATATGCCGCTGCCGAAATGTATCCGTTTCCGGATGGAAGCTATATGTGCTATTACTATGAGATCATTCTTAAGAATTACACGAATTCGCAGTTGGAGGAGTATAAGAACAATTGCCGCGAACTTTCGGAGGATACCCCTGACGGCGAATTCTTTTCGGCTCTTGCCGTGGCTGTGTCACATAATCCGGATGAATCGGACAATGTGTTTATGGCCCCGAATCAGACGGCGGCCCAGCTATGGTTTGGAAAATTTTAACCGGCGGAAAGATAGCCCTGATTACTCGTTAGAGTAATCAGGGCTTATATAAAAAATGATAATCTATTGACTTTCATACCGTTTTTGATTATAATAACGGTATGAAAGGAAGTAGGTGACATGACGCAGTTTGAACAACTCAATGAACTGATGAACGATAATAATGGCATCATTCGGACGGCACAGGCACTCGCTGCCGGAATTTCAAAGCCGACATTCTATGCCTATGTGAAACAAATGTATTTAAAGCAAGTTGCGCATGGGGTATATATGAGCCAAGACGCATGGCCAGATTCCATGTATGTGCTGCATCTCCGTAGTGAACAGGCGATTTTTTCCCATGAAACCGCTTTGTTCCTCCACGATCTGACAGACCGGGAACCGCAGCGGTTTTCTATTACGGTGAAGGCCGATTATCATTCGCCGCAATTAAAGGCGGAAGGCGTAAAAGTATATTGGGTAAAAAAAGAACTGCACAAAATCGGTCTGACGATCGCAAAGACGTCGTTTGGAAACAGCGTTCCAGTATATGATGCTGAAAGGACGGTGTGCGACATTATCAGAAACCGCAGTAATATTGAGACACAGACCTTTCAGGATACGCTTAAGCAATATGCCAGGCGCACGGATAAGGATTTGGGAGCACTTATGAAGTATGCGGCTCTTTTTCGGGTTGATACTATTTTAAGACAGTATCTGGAGGTACTTTTATGATAAAAACTTCAAGGCAGTTGAAGGATTTAATTCACAACCTCTCAAGAGAGAAATCCGCGGATGTTCAGATTTTACTGAGAAACTACATGATGGAACGGTTTCTGGAACGAATATCGCTGTCTGAATACAAGGATAAATTTATCCTCAAGGGCGGAATGCTTGTAGCTGCCATGGTAGGCCTTGACGCGCGCTCAACGATGGATCTGGACGCAACAATCAAGTCGGTAACGATCGGCGTTGAGGATGTTGAAAATATCATGTCGTCGATTCTTTCCGTTAACATTGACGATGGCGTGTGTTTTCATATTAAGCGCATCTCGGAGATCATGAATGAAGCCGAATACCCAGGTGTCCGTGTCAGTATGGGTACAGAGTTTGACGGGATTCGAACACCACTTAAAATCGACATTTCAACAGGAGATGTTATTACGCCCAAAGAAGTCCGGTATAGCTTTAAGCTGATGCTGGAGGACCGTTCTATTGAAGTATGGGCATACAATCTGGAAACGGTATTGGCCGAAAAGTTGGAGACTATCATTAGACGAACAATTACCAATACCCGCATGAGAGACTTTTATGATGTACATATTCTAATGCAACTCTACGGTGAGACCTTGGATACTGAGATACTCGGAGCGGCTTTGAAAGCAACTTTTGTAAATCGCGGCAGCGAAAATTATCTGAGCGATGTCGACAGCATTCTCAATGAAATCAAATTCAATCCTGTGATGGGGCAGTTATGGAACAAATATCAAAAGAGTTTTTCATATGCGGCAGAGTTGCCATGGAAAACGGTTATGGTATCGGTAAGAGCATTGTTGATGTTTTGTCATTGATCTTTTACTGTAGAATCAAATGATGGGTGGCAATATGTTTAAATAACGCCTTGTTGGAAAGATAATTTAACCTCTCATTAGTAATCATAATAGCCAACCACCGACTTGTAATGTTTTCTTGAAATGCGTTTTATACCTCCCTTATGTTTATATCAAAAACATAAGGGAGGATTTTTTATGTCCGATTTAAAGGATGTGTTGAACGACATTCTTGAAAACGATCATGATGAAGCAAAAACTTCTGAGGAACAGCAGGAGTTGGATGAGAAGGACGCTGAGGACCGGCAGGAATCTGAGACACAACAGGAAGCAGATGACGGCGGACAGTATGATGATAATGATGCCATCGGCATGGAAGGCCGGGTTTCAAACAGCGTTGGCCGCGGAGCCGTTGAAAACATGATCAAAAATTCCGTCTACAACAAATACAATATCGACTCTCAAACGATGAAGGAGTTTTCGCGCCTATCCCCTACAGAGATGATTTCCAGCTTTGGAGAAAGCATCAAGGAATTGGGGACGCTACGGCATGATTATAGTGAGGGAAAGTATTCAAAAGAAGAGTTTTCGGCATTGAACAGCAAAATCAAGGGCGAAATCTCAGGCAAAATGCTGGAGATGGGCAGCAGCCGTAAAAGTATTCTTGAGGATATTTTGCTGCGTTCTTTCGGGATCTCTCCCGGTGACGTTTCAAAAGTAAAAACCTTCGGAGATTTGGTAGAGCTTTTCAAACCGGATGGTGAGCCGGAAATGGACGCAGATGCAAGGCTGGATATGGAGCCTGATCCGGAGATAGATACGGATTTTGCAGATGAGGAAATCACTCCGGATACCGATATGGAAAACGCCGATTTGCATGAGGCTGACGTTGAAGCGGAATCGCAAATTGAGAATGACGCAGAGCAGGATAATGAGGAGCAGTCGAAGGATTCTGAGCCGGATTCTGAAAGGAAAACCGATGAAGAAACCGATAGCGATGCCGATTCAGAGCAGGATGAGCTCGAAGAACCGGCAGATGCTGATTTTTCAGAATTATCTGAATCGGGGGAGCAAAAGGAAGTTCCCGAATCCGATGGGTATGATGAGGCAGACGAGACGGATGGAGAAGAACATGAATCGGATGATGCGGGGGATTCGGACGATTCTCAAGAAGATGATTCCGAAGAATCCGATAATAACGAAGAGATCAATGAGGACGAATCAGATAATGAAGATTCGGCAGATGAAAAAAATGAAGATACTGACGATGGGACGGATGATGATTATGAAGAGGAAGATGAGGGGGATTATGAGGACAGCGCCGATCCGGTAGAAAAAGAAGAATCAGATCCGAATATCCCTGATGACGATACAGAGACTGATCAGGAGGATGAGGAGGAATCCAAGGAGTCGGACAATGACGACATCAGTCAGGACCGTAAAGAGGATTCGCGTTCGGATGCTGCCGATCCCGACGATGACAGTGAACAGGAGGATTCGGATGTTCCAGAGGGGGACTCTGACTCAGAGGAAGATTTTAAATCGGAAGCAGAGGAGTCTGAGACCCCCGACGCTGAGGATATTGAGGTTTATGAGGACACCGATACCTTTGCCGAGGATATTATTGATACTGATCCGGATTCAGAAATAGATGCCGACGGGTTATCGGATATGCCGGAAGAATCTGGCGAACCGTCTTCTATGGAAAGCGAAGATCTTGAAGAACAGGATTTCAACCAGGACATGCTGGAAAACGATCCTAATGATAATATGGTCGACGCAGATACAGAAGAAGTTCCGTATGTGGATACGGATATTATGCCGGAGGACATTCCAGATGAGGATATACCGGATTCTTTTGAGTTCGAAAATATGCTGGACAGCGGTGCTGACGACCTCGCTTCTGAAGACTTAGGTGATACGGAAGACTTCGGAGATTATGAGGATTACGGTGATTTTGATTATCTGACGGACGCCGATATAGAATCTGATGAAATGGAGGATTTGACAGACAACGAGTTATCCCCGGATAGTCTCGGTGAAGATATCGGAGAGATAGCGGAGGAAGTTGGTGAACTTGCCGAGGAAGGCGAAGCAATCATTGCTGCACTGCTTTGATGTTTTCTTGAAACCACTTTTTTCTCCTGCTTATATTAAAAATACTGAAATTTTATATAATGCAGGAGGAGTCGAAATGAATATTAAGGGAACAGTAACGCGCATTTTTGCAGAAAAAGACAGCGGGTTTAAAATTGTAGCAGTCAGTATACTGGATTTGCGAACAATTCCGCTGAACAAACGTAACCCGGATTATCCGGATAGCATTTCAGCCGTAGGTGTTTTAAAGGGTGTAGAGCGAGATTATGTGGTGGAATTATCCGGAGAGTGGGAAAATCGTCCCAGCGGCGGCTATTGGCCGTGGCAGTTGAAGGTTTCGGATTACAGCATTTGCGAGCTTGAAACGCCTAAGCTTCTCTACAAATTTCTATGCGAGCTCCCGAATGTCAACGATGAGCTGGCAAAAAGAATCATCTGTTATTTTCAAACTCCACAGGAAATCATTGAAAATCATCCGCAACGTTTGACCGAGCTCAAGGGAATTGACAAGGACAAGGCACGACAGATTCATGACGCCTTTCTGGAGCAGAAGGAAAAGAAAAGCCTCAGTGTCTTTCTTTCAAAATACGGTATACGCCATGATGAAATCAAGAAAATATCTTCTTTTTATGGAGCCGGAGCATTGAAATTGGTTAAGGCAAATCCATATCGGCTTTGTGATGATCGCTTTTTGTCTTTTCGTCTTTGTGATAGAATTGGAAAAGATCTCGGTTATCAGCCGGATTCAAATTGCCGTCTGAAAACGGCAATGAATCATGTGCTGTATATAAAGGCGGCGGCTAAGGGGCATGTTTACCTGACAGAGGATTTGCTGATTGAAGAAACCAACGCTTTCTTCAAGGAGAACGCAGTTATTGTAGGTTCTTTCAGCAAAGAGTCTCTTGAAATCAAGCTTCACAATCTATCTTCAAATGGCGAAATCATATACGATAAGGGTAAATATTATCACCCGGACCGGTATGATAATGAAAAGGATGTTGCGGAGATTCTTATACGGAGAACTGAGAAAGAATCGCCCTATGCGGATTGGGATGAAGCTCTAATTGGGTCGTGCATCGCTTTGGTACAGGAGAACATTGGAATTGTGTTGGACGAATTGCAAAAGCAGGCGGTAATAACAGCTATGCAGAACCTTACTTCTATTATTACCGGCGGTCCCGGAAGCGGAAAGACAACGCTTCTAAGTGTTTTTATCCAAACGTTTGAGCTGCTGTGCAGGCTGACAGATAAGCCGGCACCGGTGATTTCACTGGCGGCGCCTACTGGGATGGCGTCCAAAAGGATGGCTTCCTCTTCGGGACGAGAAGCAAAGACCATACACAAGCTTTTCGAGATAAAATACGACACCACGAAAAACCGAGAGGAGCCAAACCCGGTATTGAGCGATGTGGTTGTATTGGATGAGGGTTCAATGCTGGATATTGATATTATGGCGTGCATCCTTCGTTCGATGAAGGACGATACCATTTTGATTCTTATCGGGGATGTGGATCAGATTCCTTCTATCGGTCCTGGGAATGTGCTGGCGGATATGATTGATTCCGAAACGCTTCCGGTAACAAGATTGACGCGGTCTTACCGGCACGGTCACCGAAAAACTATCCTAGCCAACGCTGTGAAAATCAATACCGGTGAAGAAGATTTAATTACTAATCGATCGGATTTTGTGTTTTTTCCTGTTCCTGACCGCGCAAGCGATAAGGAATGTGTGCGTCTGCGTCGTATCCTAGAACGCGTGTACTGCGAAGAATTTCTTGCCGGTGGGAAAGACCAGTATAAAATCCAGGTGATATCGCCGCTCAGAAGCAAGACGCAGGCGTCTGTCGATGAACTGAACGCGACGCTGCAGCGTATTGCCAATCCGGAAATGTCCGAAACGGAACAGATACACTTTGGAAAAGTTGTTTTTCGTAAGGGCGACAAGGTGATGCAGGTGTCAAATAATTATGAAAAGGGTGTGTTTAACGGAGATGTAGGCATCATTCAGTTGGTTTCAGTGAAGAAAAAACGGATATTGGTTAACTTTCAAGGTGTTGAGGCAGACTATTCGGAACCTGAATTTGAACAACTGAAACACGCTTTTGCCACTACGGTTCATAAGGCGCAGGGGTCAGAGTATCCGATTGTGATTATGGCAATGACCAATTTCCACTCCATGCTCTTGCTGCGCAATCTTTTTTACACCGGGGTTACCAGAGCGAAACAACGGTTGATTCTGGTCGGTGATCCAGAAGCCATAAGATACGCCATACGAAACACCAAAAGCACAAAGAGGTTATCGCATCTTTGTTTCAGATTAAAAGAAGAACAAACGTTAAGGGCTGCATAAATGCAGTCCTCAACCTGTCAAAGGAAAAAGGGACTTTCACGTGAGTGAAAGTCCCTCAGCCTGTCGCAATTCCTTTTTCGTTATCCTCGCTTAAAGAATGAGTCTCCAAGACAAGTTGTATCTCCATAATACACTCTCCTTTCGTTCTTTTCAAATTCTTGTCAATGTGCGTGTTATGCTCAATAATGGGAACTTATTATTTTTCTCGTATCGTGCATCTGCTATAAAAGAGCTTCAATTTGCTTCTTTGACTTTCTATCCAATACTTCTCCTGACAGTGTGTTTAAGATGAAGCTTTCTATTTCATCTGTTTTTAGCTCTTTCCTGATTATGATCAGTACATTCAAGATATCGAGTAGTATGGATTTCCGCATTGTATCTTTAACGGCCATGAGGTCAAAGGAAATAAGTCTGGAAGCTATTTTATCATTCAAGCCCGGTTTAGATGATGCGATTTTGCCTAATGATTGAATACATTGGCGTATCGTGATGGGCTTTTCATCGTTCAGGAGTTTCATAAAATCATCAATGGTATCCTCGATCTTATTCAGCACATCCCATTTTACGTTTTCGGCAATCAACATCAGCCCGATACTTCTCTGATAGGAATTATCGCTTTTCAGTTTATTTTGGAGGATATCCCAATGTGGATAAACATCATCAAAAAACAATGATCTGTTTTGCAGAAGGAGAAACGCCTGATACCTGATGTTGTCGTCTTTTAACGACAGCCATTCTACAAGCAGCGGGATATCATCTTTATTGAGCGCCTTTGACGCCTCCTGTAAATCGCTTTTTGGAATTGACATGATACCTTCTATTGTAATCATCTTCAATCCTCCAATTGAATAAAAAATAAATTACCGGGAACTTAATGTTAATTATATCACAAAATGCAGACAAAAGCGATCGTCAAAAAATATATGACAAGATACCGATACTGTAAATCATTGATATGACTGGGTTTTAGATAAAAAGAAAAACGGTGAAAATCTGCATATTTCCCTAAAATGTGCAGATTTCATACCGTCTTTCATGTTGTCGCCTTACTGGATGTCGAGAGGAATAACATATTCGCCGAGCAGATAGTAATATAAATTCGTTATATTAAGCGAAATTTTGTTCTCGTTTTTCCCGACACACACCTCAAGATATTCCAAACAGCCGTTTTCTCCATTAAAATGTTTTGCGTTTGACAAATATTTGCCCGCAGTTTCAAACTCGAATGAATTCAGGGCGGCGTTGCTGTCGTTGCTGTCAAACTCAAACTTTAGCCATACCGTATCCTTGTCTTGCTCGTATTCGTTCGGCGTCCTCTTTACCTCCGTAACCTTTATTGTCCCAAGACTGCATTTGATTGAAACGTTGCTTTCCATAGTGGCGTAGTCTTTGGGAAGATTGACGCTCAACTTGTTTTTTTCATTACGAAGCATCGACAAATAAGGGATATGCAGCGTTGCGGTTTGATCGCTGTCCGGCATGTCGAAAATAAACCGCTCCTGTATATGCCATCCGGCTCTTTTATCAAGAATCCGGCCGCTCTCTGTTTCGATATATTTTTCCTTGTTAAACGCCGCGTTTGCGGGAATGCCATATCCTACAATGGTGTCTTTTGTGGTATTGGCGGTTTTGAACGGATAACACCATACAAGCAGTTGGTTATCAATTCTGTTAGCTGTTGCGGTAATTGATATACCGTTCTGAACATCGGTCGGGCCGATTCTTACAATGTCGTCATAATCACGGCAGGAAGTCATTTTGAATGAAAGCCGCTCCGAAAACCCGGTAACCGCAATTTCGTAAATATCGTCGCTTTTCGGAGCCTCTGTTTTGTGCGAAAAATTCAGCATTGTTGAATCTGAAGCTACCGATAACACGGATAACGGCTCTTCACGATAGTTTGTCAGCTCTTGATTAATATAGAACGAAAAGTCATCATAATGGACTGCTTTTCCGTCAACCTCAACCGTTACAGTTAAATAATCATTCGTGTATACCGCTCTGACAACATTCGCTTTTGCGCTTTGGGATTTGGTCTGCCTGACAATTGGGTCAATGGTATAAATGGTAGCGTCGCTTTTTTCGGTAATGCCTATGCCAGGTATAAAGGTGAAAAGTTTGCTAATGGCGGCGGCTACATTATGAAACCCCACAATGGAAAGGGATGTAAAGATTATGGCAAATGCTACAACGCAAGCCGCAAGTTTTTTAGGTATATATATCCTTTTCTTTTTGTTGGAACCTATTTTCTCAAAAACAGAGTTCTTAATTCGATTGCGGTCTTTGCCGCCGATCTTCATTTCCATATTTTCATCGAGTAACCTTTCAGTTTGATCAATCGTGAGATTCTCTAAACTGTTGACAATCTTTTTTTCCATTACAGGACACCTCCCAATGCTTCTTTTAATTTGACTAACGCCCGCGAAACCTTTTTATTAACCGTGTTTTCTTTCATTCCTAATATCTTTGATATATTTCTTGAGCTTTGTCCAAAATAATATTTGCGGATCATAATCTGACAGTCAGGCTCACCGAGCGCCTTGATCTCTTGTATCAACAGGTCGTTTGTTTCGCTGTCAATTACATCTTTTTCTACGTCGGTATTAGAGGCGATCCAATCATGCTCAAATTCGTCAATGGAAACGCCATCCGCATTTTTTCGCAATTTTCTAAACATCAATAGCCGTTCGTTTTGACAAAACCGCAAGATACGATTTAAGGGAGCCCTTTTCTAAGTCAATGATATTTCTTGCCCTATATATCTCATAAAAAATATCACTGACACATTCCTCAATGTCCTGCTTGTTACATATACTTGATAACTTTCCATACACGATTGTGTAGACAAAGGCCATGTATTGATCCATTATTTTTTCCAATCCCTTTTCAGGATTTTGAATTAATAATGAACACAATTCCTTTTCAACGAGCAAATAATCACCTTCTTTTTTCAGACTAACCGCGATCACTTATACCATTCGTAAAACAGGTGAAAAAAGTGACAAAAATAAATTTTTTAAACTTGACTTCATTTTTATTTTAACATAAAAATTAACAGGGCTCTATAAAGGAATCATCACGCACGTGATGATTCCTACATAATTTCAGCCCTTAAAGTTTTCTTGAAAACGCACCATTCTCTCCTGCAAGTTATAAATACATTATTTTTATTTATGCAGGAGGAATTCAATATGACAAACACTGAAAAAGTAAAAAAGGAATTGATGTGTTACATTGACGGCGGTGCTTTTGATGGAGTCATTAGAAAAAAGCTGACTTATCCAAACGTTATTATGTCATCCGTTTACGAAAACGGAACAACAAAAGAGAAGATAATTTGTCCAAACTGCTTTAATGAATGGGAATTTACTTATGAGGGAGAAAGCTTTTACGGGAAACGGCCGGCGTGCCCAAACTGCGCTTACATTTCAAACGGACAGATAATTAATCGCGGGAGTATGGAAAGTTCGCTTTATTACGAAGACAGTCATTTCTATGGCAGCAGAATGTATTTTATAGACAGCGGTATGATGAACAATGAACAGGGATTAATATTTGTCGAAATCGATAATGCAAGTTTTTCGTTAGATAAACCAAGACATAAAATCTATAACCGGTATGATATTTCGGGATTTGGATTTATATCAAAAACCATTAAAAAGTATTTTTTTTACGGCGCATACTCAACGAGAAAGATTTCAAATGAACGCAGCTATTCCGTAAAGAAGCATATAACAGAAGCTGGTTTACAATATCTGACGTCTGCCGTTGGCAGCATAACCTATAGCAGTAATTTTGAGGACAGGATATGCAGATTGGAAAATGACGCCAACCAAACGAATTCTACGCCTCAGAACTCTGTTTCCGCTAAACAAGCCAGAAAGCTTATGGAGGCTAACCCGGTTCCGGAATTTATAGAGTTGAATCCCACGTCGAAGAACTTTTTTGTTTCACAGTTGATAAAGAAGGACAATGTATCCGGTAAAACCACATATCAGATATATTGCTCAGCCTGTAAAAAAAGCTTTCAAAAGCAGAGTGTCCATTATCTGTCGATGACTACAGACGGATGTCCGAGATGCGGTGCAAAAAGCAATTCGATTTATTCTGCCGGGAAATGCTTTCATACAAGAAGCCTAATAATTGATAAGGTGAACAGTGACATGTTGGCTGTCAGGGTTATTGAATACCGGAACAAAATATCAGAGGATTTTAAAGTGTCTGCAGAAGCTGAAGAAACCAAGCGAATATACGTTAATATAAGCCCTGATTCTGAAAAAAGGATCTCAGTAATAAACAAGGAAGGCGAAGTATGGAAATATAAAAAGAGCGCTGCAATAGATATATTATCTTTCCGGTTTCCGTCAATTACCATATCCCCAAATACCGCAGAAGTTTTGAAATATTCAGGCTTTTCAGAATACTTGCAGTGTAAGGATCATCGGGGACTTGAAATATCCCTATCTGAAATTGTCAGATATATTTCAGTGTGGCCGGATAGAAAATGTATCGAAAAATTTGTCAAGGTCGGATGGCTGTCTATGACAGAAATGTTTCTGGACTTCTCTGGGCGTGATAAGTATAACTTGAATGCCGATTCTCTTTACGGTGTACTCGGTATGCCAAAGCATCTTGTAAAATACCTTACGCAGATAAAAGAGGGAAACCCTGATATAGCCGATGTGGAAAAAACGAAGAATTATTATGAGGCTGATCCGAATGTATCTTGCGAGGATATTGAGTGGTGCGATAAGGAATCGGTTCATAACCGCGATGTTTGCAATATTGTGAAGCTACTGAAGATAAGCATAAGGCAGGTATGCGAATATCTCGAGCGTGTAAGAATCAGCCAGTGTATTTTACCGAAGTTTGCTGTTGTAAGCTGGTATGATTATCTGGATGCAGCAGTAAAAATCGGGGTTGACCTTACCGATAAAACGGCACGGTATCCATCCAGTCTTAAGCGGGAGCATGACAGGGTGACATTCAAGTTAGAGCTAATCAACAATCGAAAAAAGGAAGAAAATTTTAAAAGCGTTTGCGAAAGATATGGAAACCAGTACAGCTACATTGATGAGATATATGAAATCATATCCCCCAAATGTATGGAGGACCTTTTTGAAGAGGGTCGCAAATTGAATCATTGTGTCGGCGGATATGCTGACCGGATTATTGGAGGTAAGAGCTGCATTATGTTTATCCGCAAACGTGAAGCGCCGGATATTCCATATTTCACAATGGAAATTTGGTCAGAGGAAGGCTGCGTGCGACAAATACAAGGCCTTTCAAATCGTTTGGTTGACAAGAGGCGGGAACCGATGCTGTACTCTTTTCTAAAAAAATGGGCGAAGGCCAAAAAACTTACGATTTCGTCGCTGTAACATTGAGATATCCCATCCGAGAAGTTATGATATTTTTATCAGAGAATATCAAATAAGCAAAAAAAGACAAAAGCAACCCCGATACAAAGATTTTTGTATCGGAGTTGCTTTCTGTTATAATAGGAAAATTTTCATATTTGATGACTGCGTCGATGTTTTCTTGAAACTGTAAGCTACACGGATACATATTGTATTTGCTCAATTTTTTTATTTATGAAGGAGGGAATCGAATGTTGAAAAAATTTCAGAAAGCAAACCAGGTTTATTGTCAGGCTGTATGGAGTGGTGGTTAAAATATTTTTGCGAGTGAAGAAAATTGTGATTTTGATAGGAGATGCAAGGTGTAATGATGAAAAAGAAGTCGACACACTCGAATACGCGAAAGGACCGGATTGAAGAAATTGACGTCGAGCATTTGACTTTCAGTGATATCAGCCCACGTTATGGAACGGGGCAGGCGATTACGCACGGAAGCGGTCGAGGCAAAAGCTATAGTTATCGAAACGGCGTCAGTACGCATATCGGCGATATTGAAGAATCAATATGGTGTAAGATTGTCAATTTGCTTATATGTAAGTATGGGGAGCTGGAGCTTCATAAGCAACTACGAACATGGGTAAAAGATAAATATCTCTGGATTAAGAGAGATGACGATTTGACGCGGGAAGCCCTTGAACTGCATGCCCGAAGGATCTTCGACTGTCCGGAATGGGTAGATTATATTCCATTTAATCGCCAATATAGGCCAGAGACGCTGGAGAACGCCAACATTATTCGAGTGATTTGCAGTTGTTGCAATCAGGCAGGTGATGTGACCCAGGAGCAGATTAATCGGAGCAACGGATGTGTCCACTGTCCGGCCTGCGGCCGCTGGAGTGAGTTCAGGGTTGTTTCGTAGTCAAGCAAAAAAACGGAAAATCAAGAAAGGAGTCCATCAAAAAGAATGTATATCAGGAAATGAAACAAAGGCATCAGGAGGAATTCAATAAGTTTCCGATGAGGTTTGCTTTCACAGCGACAAACAATTCGAAAAAGGCATGAGGAAACTTGGTCTGGAGCCTTCCGAAACGGATAAAATATACGCTTTTAGGGATATTGGTGGTTTCTATCGTCGCAGTGACAGTCCGACTCTCTTAGAAATGTTAGACAGGCACCACGACTAAATGCAGGATGCAATTGCTGCCGATAAAACAGGCGATGGCTTTATTTTCAATATGTTTCTGTATGAACTGGAAAATTATGAATTCGGATACAGCAGAAGCATAAGCGATGTGCTTGAGGCGCTTGGCTATACCTATGATCAAATAAAAATAGTGCTTCATGGTAAGCTGTTATACAACTTTATAAAATGATTTTTAATATAGGAAGGAATATAAAATATGGGATATCATGTAAAACAAAAGAGTGCTGAATTTTTAATCCGCTATGAAAATTTCGATGCAGCCAGTCAGGCGTTGATAGCTTTTGCACAAAAAACAGAAAAAATTGATTGGGTTGATAAAAAAGCTCTTATTTTCGCTTGTAAGAGGCACGATTTCTACTCAGCGATGGAAGAATGCCACTGGGAGTGTGACGGGGACGAGAATGGGATCAATGAAATAAATTATCGCGGCGAAACCCGGTGCTATAACGATCACGACATACTAAATGTGATCGCCCCGTTTGCAGAATCCGGTTCATATATCGAAATGGCCGGAGAGAACGGGGATATGTGGCGATGGCGCTTCAACGGCAGAGAATGCATTGAAGAAAAAGCTGTTGTGATCTACGAAACAGATCCTCAGTATGTTGTTACCCGTTCATGGATTTTAAACTGCGAATGTGGCGTTTCTGTTCTTGGCGTTACACGCGATAGGCAGGATGCTGAAATGCTCATGCAGACGGCGATTGAAACCGAAAAGCGGGAATCGTGGATTTTTGACGTTCCGAAGGAGGATATCAGTTCTGACGGCAAAACATCATATGTAGAGGAAACAACCGCTGACAGCTGGTCATTTTTTCTGAACGGTTGCTATTGTACAAAACATATTGATATTGTAATTCACACGCTACAGAAAGAGGAGGAAAATTGATGATGCCAAACGAGACAATCAGAAAAATCAACAATAAATATGGAGACCCGGTGTTTCGCATGGCGCTTTCCCATCTGTTCGAAAAGGGGCGAGAAGCTTTTCAGCAGGTTGATGTGGATAAAGAATGCGAGAGTATTCTTCGCAGCAAAGGCAAAAATCCGATCATAACACCAGAACTGCAGGTGCAGATTGTGCGGTGTGCTCATGAACTTGCCAAGCTGGAGATATGGGATATTTTTAGTTATATCAAGACTGATGTTGCAATTGATGGCGTGACGGTTCACGAAGGGAAAATTATTTCCTTCCGCTGGGACGGAACCAATGATTTGATTTTATACTGTACGGTTCCCGGCGATACTGATGAAAGTCTGATTGAAGAAGCATCGCAGAAATTGGATGAAATGGTTGAAGCGTATTCTGTGAAGCACGATGATGATGGCGGTGATTTCGATTATCCTACCGCTATATGGAATGCCTTTCTTTCTGTCGGTATTCGTCCAAAACGCACCGAGTGTGACAGAACAGTTTATGTATAGGAAAATTTTATTCGTATATATGATTAGGGTTTTCGTTTTGAAAACTCTTTCATCAAAACATTTAATATATCCTGTTGCCTTGGAGTTAGCCCGTCTGTACCGCTCGTTTTATCCTTAAATTCAAGGAGCAGAGTGCGGATGACGTTCTTTTGTTCCTCGGAAAGTCCTTCAATAGATACCATCTGATTCTTATCAATTCCAACAAGGAAATCGAGAGAAACATTATAAAGAACTGCTAAACTCGTAAGAATATCCACAGACGGAATCTTCAAATTGTTTTCGTAGCTGCTCACCACCGACTTACTACGATTGATTTTTCTGCCTAAATCTTCCTGAGACAATTTATGTTGCTCTCTAAGTTCCCTTAAACGCAAGCCAAAATCAAACATATTTATCACCTCCATTATAAATAGTTTACTATACTTGCGTTTTGTAATCGAAAATTATATAATAATATGTGTTCTAATATCGAAAACAAACGAGGTGATTGAATCTTGAATGCAAAAAATCAAACCTGCTGTTTCACAGGACATAGGAAAATTCCTGCAAAAGAATATGAAAGGCTTAAAACACAGATTCGTAAAGAAGTGATCAAACTCATTAATGATGGAGTCATATATTTTGGTGTTGGCGGAGCACTCGGGTTCGACACCGTTGCAGCCAACATGATTATTGAGCTAAAGAAACAATATCCGCAAATAAAACTCATTCTGGTGCTTCCATGCAAGACGCAAACCCGCGGATGGAGCCAGGCCGACGTTGATAAGTATGAGGAAATAAAAAACACGTGCGATAAATATGTTTATGTGTCAGAAACATATACACCCGGATGTATGTATAAGCGTAATCGCCATTTAGTAAACAATAGCGGATATTGTATCTGTTATTTAACGGAGTCTTCCGGAGGCACCGCCTATACGGTGGGTTTAGCAAAGAAAAACGGCTTGAAGATCATTAACATTGCGGTGAAGGGAAGCGATAATATATAAAAAAACAAAAGTAACCAAAGCATTGGAACATATAGCTCTCCGCGAAGGAATATCCGTAGTGCAGATACCGAATTGTCTGAACTAGACGGGGGACGGGTTTGTACTAATTGTATATCTAAGATTATCACTCTGGAGAACAAACGGTAAAAAACGAAAGAAGAAGCCGCCTGTAATCCTTGTTACAGGCGCCTTCTTCGCTTGTCTGCATAAAAAACGCATAATAGCAATGATTTTGTTATTATAGTATGAAAGGAGCGTTAAAGCTTTGGAGAATCTGTATAAATCTGTTTTTTATCAATCCCCGTATAGCCAAATGATTTTTGATGAACATAATAGAATAGTAGCGGCAAATGCCGCTACTTATAAATTATTTAATCCTGCCGATTCCTCCATAGAAGGATTATATTTTGGGAACGCCTTGAATTGTATTTTTACGAAAAATGGCAAAACCATCTGCGGCACCAACAAGATATGTAAGAGCTGTCAGATGCAAAAGCTGCTTCTACAAAAAATAAATACATCCAATGAAGCGGTCACCCTTGAATTTAAATATTGGCTGAACGGCGCATTGTCTTCAAAATGGCTTGATGTTTATTCAAACCCTATAGTTATATGTCAGCGGCAATGTGTAGCCATTACTTTGTTTGATGTTTCCAAATACAAAGAAAAGCATCTTCAGTTAGAGGACAGGCTAAGTCTTGATTTAGCAACCGGAGCATTAAACAAAACTTGCTTAATCAGTCGGATTGATGAAATTGTTAAATTTCAGAGTTGCGATACCGTTACTGCTTGTATGATTGACTTTGATGATTTTAAGAGTATCAACGATACCTATGGTCATCTGATGGGTGATCTTGCCCTGAAAGCTTTTTCTTCAGTGGTCCAACGGGAAATATGTAAAAAAGACTTTTTAGGTCGTTACGGGGGTGAAGAATTTATAATAGTGTTCGTGGACACAGAATTGATGCTGGCAATAAAGCTCCTTCAACGCATTGATACTCAATTTAAGGTTTATTTGTCGCAAAAAATTGATGAGCCAACGACCTTAAGCTGCGGGGTCACTTCTTTCCGTAAAGGGAATTCCTCTTTTTCTAATGGGACTGCTCTAATTGAACATATTGATAAACTATTGTATCGGGCAAAGCAAAACGGCAAAAACAGAATCGTATCAGATAATGATGTTTTTTATTTTTCATAATAAGTGGATGCATATTAAAAGAATGTTTTTGATCAGTTTACAAGGAACTACATGCGGATCGTAAAACAGGCTGCTGACAACAAACAGGCTGTATGCTCCCGTAGAGGGAGCATACAGCCTGTTTTGATATGGGGGAATCCAAAGGGGGGCAAGGCCCCTATTGACACACGGCTTTGCGGAGCAAAGTGTGGTGTGTTATACGCGCTGTCCGTTATTCCACATTCCCACTGACAACGCCTTTCGCCGTTCGGTTTCTCTGTTCTTTGGAGGAAGCCAAGGGGGTGCGGGGGCAGAGCCATCGCATAAAGCTACCGATTACCGCCAATCCAGCGGAGCCGATTTTGTCATAAAATGGGGCGATAGGCAACGGGGGCAGGATTGTATCCTGTTCCCCGTTGTTGGCGGCGCAATGGTACGGCAAAAATCCAGTCAGTCAAAAGGTTTTAGAGTTGAGATTTAGTGCTAGCAAAATACTACTTGGCTCTTGACTGGCTGTATAGGCGTAGCGTCCTTATTTACGGACAAGGTTTCATTTTATTGGAACAAAGGTATTCAGAGTACTTTAGCAATCAACTGAATGAGATTATAATACTTTCCGTTTTCAGCTTCCCTCATCTTTATATCTTCCTCGATACCTTGCCAATACGCGGTATGCCATTCATCCCATGCCTGTTTGCAGCAGAGCATTTCACGGATGTCAACAAACTCGATTCCATCCGCCTTGCACCATAAGTCTTTCCACCAATCAAGGGAATGAATAGTCCTTGCCACCTCATCATTCCAAAATGGCTTCATTTCATCAGGTACATTTCCCCCAAATTCATATTTTATGCCGGGAATAGCCACGGCGATATAGCCGCCCTTTTTCACAAAAGGAATAAGCGACGGGAGCATTTCCGCTGTATCACCAAAATAATGGTAAGCATCTACAGAGAACAGCAAGTCAAAATATCCGTTTGCGAAAGGCAGCCCCTTGGTCGCGTCTACGGAAATCGGAACAGCCTTATCATCAATCCCGACAGATTGAAAACGCTCATAGTTTTCAGTTGGCGAAATCCAAAGGTCGGCGGCGAAAACGGAC
>ENA-UOOH01000718-UOOH01000718.1-fermentation-metagenome-genome-assembly--contig:-NODE-718-length-35955-cov-4.747883_pt1 | contig 35955 bp, 12 predicted proteins | sample MGYA00245778_ERZ724025 | MGnify/ENA primary metagenome ERZ724025 (study PRJEB28704, sample SAMN03018313) | fermentation metagenome | biome: anthropogenic terrestrial biome; feature: soil; material...
TAATCGATCTTTGGGATGGACTCAACCACAAATCCATCATACAATCCGATCAGAAACAGATCTTTAACCATCAACTAAAGAGGACGCGCTCATGTAAACTAGTTTTGGTCGGGCCAAAGAACTGAGGCCTGGGTAAATGGCCCCAGGCCCCAGTCGAAGCTGAAGCCCTAAGATCACGGATTGCCGCTCCAGAAAATGAATACAGCGTCACTTCAGGCGCGGTCGGTTATGACCTGGGAGCGCGGGCATCCTGCCCGCATCTTCCTCCACTTCCATCCCATCCGCATCTTTCATCCTGTCCAGGTCGTTCAGGGCCTTCACTGCGGGCGGCTCGCCCGCATGCGGGCAAGATGCCCGCGCTCCCAGGTCTTTCACTGCGGGCAAGATGCCCGCGTCTTCCAAGTCCAACTTTCACCCTCCCCCCCTATCCTCCCCAGTTGCGAACCCGCCCCGCTCCATCCACTATCCTCAGGCGTCCTAATCTCCAACCACCCTTTCCCCTCACGATGCCTATGCCCACCTCCAACACCCCTTCTCAACCTTCCAAACTCTCCCCCGCACTCATCGGGCAGGCCGTCCTGGGCGGTACGCTCATGGGCCTCGCCAATCTCGTGCCAGGGATCAGCGGCGGGACCATGCTGGTCGCAGCAGGCGTCTACCAGCGCTTCATCGACGCGATCTCGGAGCTGACCCGCTTCAAGTTCCGCCTACCCTCCATCGCGCTCTTGACCGCGGTCGTCGCCTCGGCCGCCGTGGCGATTGTCCTGTTGGCCGGTACCGTCAAAGCCCTGGTCGTCGATCACCGCTGGATCATGTATTCGCTCTTTATCGGACTGACCCTCGGCGGCCTGCCCGTGGTCTGGCGGATGATCCACAGGCCGAGCAAGGCCACATGGATCGGACTCCTTGCGGGCTTCCTCGGAATGGCCGCACTGGCGCTCGCCCAGGCCAAGGGCGCCCAAGGCGGCTCCGGCGCAGACATCGGGTTCGCCATGATGGTCCTGGCCGGGATCTCTGGTGCCGGCGCGATGATCCTGCCCGGGGTCAGCGGCGGCTACCTGCTGCTGGTCCTCGGCGCCTATATCCCCGTGCTGGCGGGAATCGACGCGTGCAAGGACGCCGTGCAGGCTATGGACCTGGCAGCGCTGATCCCACCGATGCTCCATGTCGTGATCCCTGTCGGCATCGGCGTCGTCATCGGCGTGGTCGCGGTCAGCAACCTCCTGCTCTACTGCCTGCACCGGTTTGAAAACGCGACCCTCGGGGTCCTGCTCGGACTCCTCATCGGCGCGGTCGTGGGACTCTGGCCGTTCCAGCAAGGCGTCGCGCCCATGCCCGGCACGCAGTTCAAAGGGTATGAGGTGGTCCTGCTGGAGGCAGGCGGCGAGTGGAACGGCACGCCCATCATCGAGGCCGAAGGCGGCGTGATGCTCGAAGGCGACAAAACCCTCTATCCCGCCGGCCTGGCGCTGACCAGGCCGGGGGATGAAACCCAATTGAAGCCGGCGGCGCCGGAGGACTTCCCGACCGAGTTCTTCAAGCCGACCGCGATCCAGATCGCGCTCGCCCTGGGCATACTCCTGCTCGGGTTTTTAGCAACCACTCTCGTCGCACGGTTGAGTCCTTCCGAATAGCAGGAGATCGTCCGAAAAGCTCAATGGCGAAGCAAGATCGGTCTCGGTATCGAAAGGACACGGGATGGGATTCGGACATGAGAAGCCGGGTACCGCGACCGGATTGTTGCGGTGCCGACACAACTCGACAGCAAGGTTTGAGCGGTACATAAGGGCCAGGTGCCAATCAGAACTGGAATCGATCCCCATTCCCTCGATTTCCTCGATTTCCTCGATCCCCTCGATTTCCTCGATTCCCTCGATTCCCTCGATTCCCTCGATCCCCTCGATTCCCTCGATCCCCTCGATTCCCTCGATCCCCTCGATTCCCTCGATTCCCTCGATTCCCTCGATTCCGATTTCGATATCGATTTCGACAATGATCTTACTGATTGGCAACTATTGCCTGTAGGCAACACATGATGGAACGTGCCTTTTCGGACGGGGTCTAGCAGGGAGGCGGTGCCCGGCACCGCCTCGCCCACACACACATCGCATCAGGCCTGCAGCAACGGATAGTCGGTGTAGCCTTCCGCGCCATCGGCGTAAAAGGTTGCCTCCTGCGGGGTATTCAACGGCGCATCCAGGACGTACCTGAGCGGTAGATCCGGGTTCGCAATGAACCACTGCCCCCACGCGACCGCATCCACCTCGCCGGATTGAACCAAACGCTCGGCATCCGCAAAGGTCAATTGCTGGTTCGCAATGAATGCCCCACCAAATTCTCGCTTGAGCAGCGGCACCAGCCGCGGTTCCACAAGGCCCTCGCGCGCGAATAGAAAGGCGAGCTTCCTACGCCCCGCCTCACGCGCGACATACCCAAAGGTCGCAGCAGGATCCGAATCGCCCATGTCATGAGAATCACACCGCGGGGCCAGATGCAGCCCCACACGGTCCGCCCCCCAAACCTCAACCACCGCATCCAGGACCTCGAGCATCAGGCGCGCCCGGTTCTCAATCGGCCCGCCATACGCGTCCGTCCGGCGGTTGGTACTGTCTTGCAAGAACTGATCCAGCAGATAGCCATTGGCCCCATGGATCTCCACTCCATCAAAACCCGCGGCCTTCGCGTTCTCCGCTCCATGCCGAAACGCCGCCACCACTCCGGGCAGTTCCTCCAGCAACAGCGCACGCGGCGTCTCGAACGGCTGCTTCGGACGCACGAGGCTGACGTGGCCTTGCGGCTGAACAGGACTCGGCGCGACCGGCAGAGCACCATCCAGATAGAGCGAGTGCGAGATCCGGCCGACGTGCCATAGCTGCAACAGGATGCGGCCGCCCGCGCGATGCACCGATTCGGTCACACGTTTCCAGCCCGCGACTTGCTCCTCGGACCAAATCCCCGGGGTGTTCGGATACCCCACGCCCATCGGCGTCACCGAGGTCGCCTCGCTGAGGATCAATCCCGCGGACGCACGCTGGGTGTAGTACGCCACCATCAGGTCGTTCGGCACACGCCCGACACTCGCCCGGCACCGCGTCAAAGGCGCCATCACAAAACGGTTCGGTAATTCCCATGCCCCAATCCGAACCGGCTCCATCAAAATCTTCGTATTGTCACTCATATGCTCTCGTTCGCCGTTTCTCTACCATGGCCACAACTCCCGGCAGACCATCCCATGCCACCGGCCGACCATAAATCGTTGAACGGTAAGTGTACCAAAAATGGGACGAGACTACAACCCTAACCGCTCCGGCCGACGTCATCCGCCAGGGCTGTCATCGCTTCATGGCGGTTTCCCATTCTGTCGAGGGAATCGACAGAATCGAATAAATCGATTTCATCGAATCTCTCGATTTCCCCAAGTTGATCAACCAGTCGAGATTAGGCCAGCAGTTTTGGCGATCGTTGAACCACCATTGTAGCCGGCCTGCATCAGCAGGGTCAAGCGGCGAACCTGATCACCCGCCGACAACCACCCGCCCCCCCGCCGATTCCAACAGCTCGACCGCTCGTGCCACAGCCTCAGTCGATGGCACCGCGATCGAGGCCGGCTCGAACCCGCGCCGCCGATACTTCGCCTGCGCCATCGCGTGGTACGGCAGCAGATCAATCGCCGGAGCGCCCCCCAATGCCTCCCGCACAAAGGCTGCCACCGCCTTTAAATTCTCCGCGTCGTCCGTCATACCAGGCACCAACGGCACTCGGATCCGGATCTGCGCACCCGCCCGGTGCAGCAGACACACGTTCTCCAGGATCGGCGCGTTGCTCACGCCCACCACCGCCTCGTGGCGCGCCGGATCCATCAGCTTCAGGTCGTACAGAAACAGATCCGTGTGCGGGATGATTTTCAGGAGCGCCTCGGACGGCGCATACCCACACGTATCCACCGCCGTGTGCAGTCCCCGCGCCTTCGACATGCGCAGACACTCACGCAAGAACTCCGCCTGCATCAACGGCTCGCCCCCGGAAAAGGTCACCCCGCCCCCGGACTCCTCAAAGAATGGCCGGTCCTTCTCCACCTCATCCATCAGCGCCGCGGCCGACCAGGTCCGCCCCACTACCACACGCGCGCCGGTAGGACACGCCGCCGCACAGGCAAAGCAATGCCTGCACGTCGCCTCCAGCAACCCGCCGTCCTGCTCCGGCTCGGCCAGGTGCTCCGGACATGCCAACATGCACTCCCCACAACGAATGCAACGCCCGGCCAGGACATCCAGTTCGGGCGCCTGCGCCCTGCTCTCGGGATTGTGACACCAGGGACAGTCCAAAGGGCATCCCTTGAAAAAGACCGTGGTCCGTATGCCAGGTCCGTCATGCACCGCATACCGCTTCAAGTCGAATACAATCCCGTCCATCTGGTCGTCGCTCCTACAACACACGCCCACCTCTACCCGAGGCGTACCGAAAGCGATCAGGCAACCGAATGCCGATCCATCCTCAGCACCCGGTTGCCGTCGATAAGCATGCCGAGACGAATTGATGTTCCCCTCAGTCTACACGATCTCTTCCCGTACCGGATCCCAACGCACTTCCCGCCGCTTCATGTACGATTCGACGGACATCACGAAGGTCACCGTTTCAATGAATGCCTCTTTCGCGTTGCACTTGGGCTGCTTCCGCTCCCGCACGCAGTTGAAAAATTCCTGCATGTGAGACGGCGGTGTCGGTGTCTCGTCCGGATTGAACCGCATGATCGGCGCCCCAGGCCGCAATCCCTCCGCGTCAATCCGGGGCCGGAAGCGGGCCGAGCCCAACTCCGGGATCACATCGAACGTGCTCACCGATTGCGCGATCGTATCGAAGCGCAACAGCGCCTCCGTTCCGCGGAACTCAGGCGGCTGCACCAGCGCACGCGAGTTCAACGAACAGTCGAAGGTCACCGTGCATGCCTGCTTCTCAAAATTGTAGACCGCATTCCAGGTGTCCGGAACCTCACGCCCGTCCTTCAACAGGTTGTTGTGCCCCGCACACATACAACTGTCCGGAATGCCGTACCCCAAAACCGACTGCACAAAATCAATCTCGTGCGACAGCAGATCACCGGCCACACCCGTCCCGTAGTCCCAGTAACAGCGCCAGTGCCAGAAATGCTCCATGCTGAACGGTCGATCCGAGAGCGGCCCCAGCCAGCGCTTCCAATCGAGGTCCCGAATGACCTGCGCCGGATCCGGCCGGGTATAGATATCGTACATCCCATACCAGCGATAGACCGCCTGCCCGGAAGGCGCAGACTCGTACCGGCCGGTCCGTACCAGGTGGATCGGACCCAGCAACCCCTGGTCGATCAGCTCGCGCGCCTGGATTCCGGCGGGACGATCACGCCCCTGATGCCCCAACTGCATGATGATCCCGCTCTTCTCCACGGCCTCACGCATCAGCTTCGCCTCTGCGACCGTGCGGGTCCAGCCCTTCTCAATATAGGCGTCCTTCTTTGCCGCAGCCGCGTCTAACAAAATCGGGCAGTGCCAATGATCCGGAGTCGCCACCACGATCGCGTCGACCGCCGGATCCGCCAACAGCGCCTCATACTCGTGATACCGCTTCACATCCGGATTCTTGCTGCGCTGAACACCCTTCTCCAGGTGCGGCTTGTAGACGTCCGAGACCGCCACAACCTTGATCCCCGTCGCTGCACCAATCGGCCCCGACAGGAGATTCCCGCCCCGAGTCCCCAGCCCGATGCAGCCCACGCCAAGTAGCTCGTTCGGAGAGGGTACACTCAACACCGACGGCGCCGCCGCCGCCATCGCCGCCAGCCCCACCGCGCCCTGGGCCGTTTCCCGCATGAATCGCCGACGCGTCAAATTCTCCATCATGACCACCATTCCCCTTTCAAAAAGTACTACTCGTTTGCGCCCCGCCCGGGACAGGACCACAAAGCCGGTATACCAAATATCCCATGGCCGAGTCTCCCCAAAAAATCCGACCTGCCCCGCTCCGCCTTTCCCCTTCGCGGTTGATCCGATAAGGGCTCCGAATTGGACAGGTCAGTCGAGGTCGGTGTCCGTGACCGCTGAAATATCCATGAGGACCAGTTGACGACCCAGCGTGCCCACCGGCGTATCGATCACCACCGATCTCCCATCCGGAGAGGAGCGTGGATGCGTGTCACATCGCCACTCGCCACGGTATTCTTCGCCCATGAAGAACGCGCCCAATGGTACCCGCCGCTGGGTCGGCACATGGAAGAGATAGACCTCCTGCTGTCGCTCGGCATTCGGATAGCTGTCATTGAGAATCCATTCGTTCCCAGGCAAATAGGTATTATGCCCGTTTCGGGTCATCACCCCCGCTCCGATCGGCTCGCCCCGATCGGAGCCGTCGTCCTGGAACAGGTAAAACCCAGCCTTCCCAGCCTGGTGCGTCCACATCGCCAGCGAATCCGTATCCCGCCAGATGAAGTGCGAGGTGTATCCCGAACCGTCCACCAGTCGCACATCCCGGCCCGAAGGGTCCGCCGAAAACATCAAGGTCCCAAACCCACCCACATTGCGCTTCGTAGCCGATCGCCACCGATGCAGAAAGACAAACCGCGTGCCGTCCGTGTTGAAGAGCAGATGATTGAACCAGTTCATCTCCGTCTTCATATCGGCCAGAGACGGGTCCGCACCCTCCGGAATCGGCCGCGCACTCATCTGCGCAATCGATAGGATCAACTCCCTCTCCCCGGTCTGCAGGTCACACCGGTAAATGCCGGCATTCGCCGGGGCAATCACGGATGCATTCGGATCCGCAATCCCCGCGTACCCATACCCGGGTCGCAGGTGGTTGATCCGTTCGAAATCCGCACTCAAAGCCGTGCGCCCGTCCGGACTCAACGTGTAAATCGGAAAAGGCACCAGGCGCTCCGCACCAGTCTCAATGTCCTTGATCCGGCTCACATACCGATCACCCTCGCGATCGTTCCAAATCACCTCCGTGGCCGAACCAGGAATGAACTGCAACATACAGCCCTGTTGCCATCCCCAGGCACTCGAACTCCCGAGTTCTATCCAGCGATCGCCATCCGCGAGATCGATCATTCCCACCCGAATCCGGTCCTCCGCTCGCGGCGAACGCCCCTCGAAATCAACCGCGTTCGACAGCACATACCTGCCGGTCGGATCGAACGCGAGCTTGTCATAATAGCCAAACCAATGGTGCGACGGACCCTGCGTCAACACCCGCGTCGGCACATATACCCGGGAACCGGGAATGGTTTGCGGCACGACCTCCCCACCCGCTATCACCGAGCAAAACAACACAAACAAGCAACAAACACCTATACCTCTGCGGATCATCATCTCAGCTCTCCATCGCAAATGGGATCACGGAATGAAGCCCCAGCCTACACAGCACAACCCAAACCGGTCAAGCCGCCGATGGAGAGAGAACCAGATGAATACAACGTGAAGTCAGAGGTCGTGGTCCCATCCGGAGAGCCCCCCGCAGAGGACGCGGTGGCGTTTTCGATCCGACCACGGGGGTGGGTAGGGGCAATGCTCGAATCCACAACACTTATGGGAATTGTACTTGATACAGCCCGTCCGAAAACCCCTCGAGCCACAACGAAAGGGCTCCGGGACCGGATGGGGAGGACTCCCGCAGAGAACGCAGAGGACGCTGAGGAAATGCAGCTTCATCGGATCTCTTTTCTGCAAATGCCTTCCCCAAAAAAAAGTCGGGGGCAGAGAAAGTCGGGGGCAGAGGATGAAACCTACCCACCCCGATAGACAAGTCGAAAACGACACCGCGCCCTCCGCGCCCTCTGCGGGAGACTCTCCGGATGGGTATGGAGAGGGCAGGTTGGGAAAGCGCAAACCTTTTCGGACGGGCTCTTGCGGATCCAAGAAGCTGCCCACTGCTCACTTCCTCAATCAATAGACATGCCAGGCGTCCACCTGCATCCCAGAGCCGCAGCCTAGGACTTCGAGCTTGCTCACACACTCACCGACCAGGCCGATGGCGTCGATCGCAAGGATCTTCACCTCGTACACACCCTCCTTCAGCAACACTCCCGGTGGAGGATCCTGCGTGACGACCACCGCCCTGGCCGGGGTGCAGTTCTCATAGATCCCCGATTTCGCGATCAGATCCGGCATGATCGCCAGGCACTCGCCCGATTTCGGATCCTGCAGGGTCCCATATACCGCAACATACTCCGGACACGCCACAATCGGCGGCTGGTTGTCCCGAAGCCGCATCCCACCCGAGTTCCCATAGGAATCGAAGTCATAACTCGCAAACCCATAAATCGTCAGGCCGACCGCCGACTTCCCACCGATCAGGATATGCCCAACGCCGGCCCCCGAAAGCGGCACCTGCCAGCCCTCTAATCCACCGACCGGGAACGGATTCCCCACCGCCCCCGGGATCGCGTTGATCGCGGTGCCGTCCAGGGTCACCACCCCCGCTTCACCCACCGGAACCACCACGTTGATGAAGTTCTTGTCGAACCCAGACGTCGGAGGCGCGTAAAACCGGTAATTGTTCAAATAGGTCGACGCCGGCTGCGCCATCACCATGAACGGATCCGAGTCCTCTACCATATCGTAGTCCGAACTGTTCGAGTACTGCGCGACCATGATCGGATACTCCGACAACACCTGCGTCGGTTGGTCCGCCACGAACTCGAAGATCCCTCCACGATTCAACATCGTTACCATCGCACCGTTCACCATCACCGGCGTGCCATTCCGTGAGGCCACCACCCGGATCGTATCCTTCGTGCGGGTCCGCAGTGGAACCGTGTTGTACCGGGTGCCCCAGGCCGTCACCGGCAGCAACTGCTCCACGATCTGATCGCAGAAGAACTGCGTTCCGCGGATGTTCGCACACTGATGCCCGCCAAAGACCGCAATCGGCCGGTTCGACCGAATGATCGTTCCGGTCAGGTCCGAGGGCGCGTCCTCCACACTCCGCAACTGAAACGTCTCGCCACGGTTCAACACGATCGTGAATGGGTCGCCGGATGGCCGCGTCGTAGTCCCGGTCGAAGGATCGATCTCGATCACCGTGTCGTGATACGGCGCCGCGATCGCGAACTGCGATCCGTTCAAAACCGGAATCTCCGACCAGACGTTTTTATAGCCGATCGCGATGTATTCATTGCCCAACAGCTCCACCGGGATCCCAAGAAAGGTGTCGGTCGAGTAATCAATGTGCGTCAGGCCATACACGGCAACATCCCGTGACGCCGTCACACGCACTGCCTTCCCCTCGATCGAATCCTCCCCGAGCAACGCGAACTGTTTCGGCAACTGGACCTTGGCCGTGCCCGTGAGCCCAATCGTATAGGATGCGGACCAGCCCGCACGTGGAACCTCAACCACGCCCATGATCGAGGGCGGACCGCTAATCAAGACAGCCAGTTCCAACGGGTTCGTCGTGTCATCCTCGCTGTTCTCCGGGAACGCGATCCAAAACTCTCGGCCGTCCGTCGTTCGGGTGCAGACGTCAACCGGGTCACGCTCCTCCAAACAGAGCCTGGGGTAGATGAGAAACCGGTCCGCATTCGAAGAACTGTTCAAACCGTGAATCGCAAGCAGATTCGTGCCGGTCCGTAACAAGGGTACCGCTGCGGTCAGGTCGAACAGTTCAGGCACCAATGCAGCCGGGTCCGGCCTGTTGGAAGCCGCCGCGGCGTTCATCGGCGGGATCGGCACAGACGGTGCATTTCGGCGCAAGATCTCCGTGCCGTTCAGATACATCACGAACCCGTCGTCATAGTGCATCCCCAAGAGCAATTTCCCCACCAACGCCGGCTCCTGAATCGAGAAGGGCACACGGATCAAGATGCTCGAATTTACACCCTTCATCTCCCTCTCGACATCGGTCATGATCAGCGGATCATACAGCGGGACTGTACTGCCCGTGCAGTTGGTCTGGATCGAGAGCCCTTCCGCACCCGTCTTATAGACCAATTGCACCTCCGCCCGCGGTAACGGCCGCGCCCAGATCGCAAACTCGTCCAGCCGCCCGCCAAACGGGACACGCCCACCCGGGATATAGTTGCCCACGATCAGGTCGCGCTCATTCAACTGGGCCGTCGCAACCTCGATCTGCATGGAGTCAACTAAACCGCCGTCCTGATAGGCCAGGAGCGAGGAGGTGCTCGGATCCAACACCACACACAGGTGCGTCCATACCTTCCCCGGTACCTCCCGGAAATTGATCCGATAGACCTGGAACGGGAAGGCCAGCTGGAAGAAGGTCGATTTTCCGTCCCGAGCAAACATCCATCCCGGCTCCTTTTCCGATTCTCCACCCTTGGCGACCAGGACCTCGTTGACCCCTTCCTCCAGGGGGTTCACCCAGATCGCCGCCGTAAAGCCGGTCGGCTGAGGATTCAATTCGAAATGGTGGGGAATGCGGATGAAACTTTCAGGGTCACGCGGGAATTCGAAACCTTCCAATACCTGACCCTGCTCCAAGGTCGGCTTGCCGATCACAAAGCCGTCATGCGCGTTCGGACTGCCACTCGTGTCCAATGCAATAGTGCCGGCACCCGGGGTGATGACGACCCGATCTTTGTCCATGGTCGTATACAGGATCATATCGCTGCAGAGCGACTCCGGTGCGTCATACCCAATCCCGAAGATGCCACGTGCCCAGTTCGTGTCAGGATAGTCCAAATTGACCCATTCGTGCCCCATCCCTTCCTTGGGCACCACATACCGCACCGGTGTCTCGCGATGGATCAACTCATACCCGTTACAGGGGAAACAGGTTCCCTCCAGACTGAACTGCGAGACCAACTCTTTTCCGCCCTGGTATAATCCGCAGAATGGGACGTCGCACGGATAGGTAAAGTTCGTATGCAACTCCCGATCCAATTGCGTGCGATTCTTCCCGGAGGCGAAGATGATCAGATCCATCCCCTTCGCGACCACAGTCCCCTGAGGGATCGCCCACATCATCGGGTTCTGCGGATTGCTCGATAGATACCAAGCACCATCGAAGACCCAGGTCTCCGGCTCGGTAATCACGATGTATGCCGGATACTCTCCGTCCTCGTCCGGCATTGTCGTGTTCTGGGCTGCAGGGACGACCTGGCTGATCGAAGGGAATGCCGACGCGTCGCCCACCCAGGCCGACACACAGGCCCATGCCATCATTAAATATGGAAATGCTCGATTCTTCATGAGGCGTCCCCAATTTCCTTCGGCCAAAGGATGCCGAATACGGCATCGCCGCCGCACGACATCCCTATACCGGTCTCCGTCTTCAATATGAAAACTCCACTTGCCCAGGGTTCGTAAGCGTGATCTCCAGATGGTCACTGATCCATTGCGCGCCAGGCTCCCAGAGGTCCACCAAGGTGCCCCCGGCGCCCAGCAACAGGTCCGCATAGCCTTCCCCCGCGCTCTCGCTCACCGTGTCGGAGCCGAGCGCGAAGGATTGATCGAAGAAGTAGACGTCGTTTCCGAGACCACCGGCCAGTTGGTCATCGCCGGCCTCGCCCGCCAACAGGTCGTTGCCGGCCTGGCCAAGCAGGGAATCGTTCCCGGCACCGCCGTACAATTGATCGTTCCCCTCGCCACCGAGCAACATGTCATCACCGTCGCCACCCAGCAGCAAGTCGTCTCCGAGGCCGCCGGAAAGGATGGCCGTGTTCGAGAACCAACTCGCATCCAACAGGTTAGAACTCGCTCCGCCGATCAGGATCGCGCGCTCGAATCCGACGATCGCCTTCATCACACCGTCCACATCCAGTTGGGTGTCCGTGAGGATCATATCCGCATCGAGCTGGACAATCACCGTGTCCATGCCGCCGCCACCATCCAAATGGTCCGCACCAGCGCCCGCGTCGAACACGTTGTCGCGCGCATTGCCGATGATCGAATCCGCACCGGACGTGCCAACCACATTCTCGATACCCGTGGAGGAATTGAGCGTCAGCGCCAAGCGCAAAGGCGCAACCACCTGCAAGGTCGTGGAGCTCAGATCCACCTTCACCCCAACGGCCGTGGTCTCTGAGAAATCAAGCACATCAACCCCGCCCAACGGCAGCGGCAGCTCCTGTATCTCATCGGTCCCTAGCGCCGTATCCAGGTTAAAGGAATACGTGTCGTTTCCAAGCCCGCCGATCAGCACATCATTCCCCGCACCGCCGATCAGAGTGTCCCGACCGCTACCCCCGACCAGGGTGTCGCTGCCGGCACCACCACTCAGGATCGTGTCGCCCGTGAAACCGGATGCATCCAGCTTGTTGTCCCCCAACCCACCGGCCAATTCCGCAAACTGTATGCCCGAAATCGTATCGACCTCACCGGTATTGACCAACGTGAGCGTGGCATTGGTCAAAACCATGTCGTCGTCCGCTTCCGCTACCACCGTGTTCGACCCGCCTCCGCCCTGGATCACATCGTTTCCGGCACCGCCGTCAAACCGGTTGTTCAAACCGTTACCCGTCAGCTGGTCATCTCCGGCACCACCCAGGAGTACCTCGATGTCCTCCTCGGCGAGCAGCAAATCCAGCTGGCCGGCAACGACCGTCTGCGCGACGCCTGTGACCGAAAGATCGATCGTCACAGCCACGGTCGAGGCGCTGAAATCAAGGGTATCAACGCCCTCGCCGCCCCAAACGCGATCCGCGCCCAAGGCCTGATCGACATCGAAGACAAACCGGTCGTCACCCTCGCCGCCCAGCAACCAGTCGTTGCCGGCGCCGCCGATCAATAGATCGTCACCAGCACCGCCCACCAAGAGCGCCTGCCCGGTGAAGCCGGAGGCGTCCAATACATCGTCCCCGTCGGAGCCCTGCAGCAACACGATCTCGATCCCGCTCATCCCCACGAAGCCAAGCCCGTTGAAGTCAATTCCGGCGTCCGTGAGGGTCACGACCCCTCCACCCTCGGCAAGAAGCGAATCCATCCCGCCCGCACCATCGACGTTGATCTCGCCCACAGGCAGGCCAGGAATGATGAATTGATTGCTTCCAGCACCACCGGTCAGGTTGAAGACCTCCAGCCCGATCAATACATCCGCTTCCGTCCGCCCACCTTCGACAATCAACAGCTCATTCGGACGCAACGTGAAGCTCTCCGCATTGCGCTCCTCAACCAGCTCGTCCATGCCGGCACCACCGTCGATCAGGTCGCTTCCTCGGCCACCACTCAGGACGTCGTCACCGCCGCCGCCATAAAGGGCATCCCCACCCGGACCGCCACGCAAGACATCGTCACCCTCGCCGCCGGTGAGCCGGAAGGTCGCCCGGACCTGACCACCCGCATCGAGCGTGACCGCCGACGCATCCAGTATGTTGTCGCCCGAGCCGCCGGTCAGGAAGACCCGCTCGATTCGCAGCAGATCGATCACCACACCCGTCGACAACGTCACACGCACGTCATTCGGACCCAGGTCCGTCACGGTGAAGTCCGCGTTCGCAGTCATCACAAATCGGTCGGTCAGGCGATCGGTCGTGTCCCCCTGTCCAGTCCCGTCCAGGACCGCGTCCCCCGACCATCCGGTCAGATCAAAGATGTTGAGCGAGGTCCCACCACGCAGGATCGCCAGCTCTATGCTCACCAGCTGGTCCACTTCGCCATCCGCACGCTCCAAGGCCGTGTCCGAGAGATAGAAATCAGTGTTGTCCTGCTCCTCGATGTAGTCGTTGCCGCTGCCACCGTCCAGAAGATCATTGCCTGGGCCGCCGTCCAGATAGTCGTCACCACCACGGCCCTTCAATTCATCCGCGCCGGGACCGCCATACAGGTTCTGACCAAACTCATTGCCGCCCAGGAAGTCGTCCCGGGAACCGCCGATCAGGTTCTCGATCTCGCCGTCGCCGCCGATCTCCAACGTGAGGTTCGCATTCACCTGCTGCGGTCCGCTCACCGACAGATCCAACACAACGGAGCGGCCCGTGGTCGCGGAGAAGTCGATCGTGTCATTGCCCTCGCCGGCGTTCTCCGTGATCACATCGCTGCCCCAGTTCGTGTCGGTGTCGTACGCATACACCTCGTCCCCAGGGCCGCCCGCAAGCTGATCGTTTCCAGGCCCGCCGATCAGGAGGTTGTCCAGCGCGTTGCCGATCAGAATATCATTGCCGCCACCGCCGATCACCGCCTCGAGGTCCGCATTCGATCCGAGCAGCAGCGATAGGTTCGAGTTCACAACATACCCACTCGTGTCGCCCAGGTGCACATACACCCCAGCTACCGTCGTCCCAGAGAAGTCAAGGGTGTCAAAACCTGCACCACCCGTGACCCGATCCGTGCCCAGGTTCGAACCGGCATTCGCGTTGTAAATGAATCGGTCGTCGCCACTGCCGCCCAGCAGCCAGTCGTTGCCGCCCAAACCTTCCAGCGTCGTCCCGCGTGAATACCCGCTCGCATCCAATACGTTCGCGCTCGGACCGCCCGTCAACTGGACCGTCTCAAGACTGCCAAGGTGATAGGTCGTGCCGTCCGCCAGGATCAAGGCGGCGTCCTTGATGAATCCGTTGGCCAGGTAGAAGAACACCGTCTGGATGATCCCCATGTTCACATCGGTCAACGTCATGTCCATGTCGCCGGAGACCGCCAATACATCCCGCCCACCAGCCCCCCAGATGTAGAGCTCGCTCGTCCAGGAATCGATCTCGAACCGGTTCGCCTGATAGCCGCCGAAGAGGCGTGCGACCTCGAATACATCCACTAATGTGAACGTGCTCAGCGGTGCACCCGATGACCTGCGATGGACCAAGCTCCCCGGATCCAGCGAGAGCCACGCCACATCCCGCCGCGACACGAGCGTGTCCTTACCATGCCCGCCGCTCAATTTGTCATCATCCAGCTCCGCCCAGATCTCGTCGTCACCCAGACCGCCCAGGACCACGTCCTCGCCTTCATTGCCCGCCAGGAGGTCGTCCCCGAGCTGACCGTCGATGTAGTCCGGCCCGTTGCCGCCATGGATGATGTCGTCGCCGGGACCGCCTGCGCGCACGATGTCGCCCAGGTACTGCGGCTGGTTCAGCTGCGCGTGCGGCCCGATCACCGCATACCCAGGGATCACCCCGGAATCACCCAGAATCAGATCCCAGTCGTCGCCGCCCAAAATCGTGTCGTCATCAGAAATCGTCGCCGCACCCTCACCGTAGATGTAGACCGTCACCTCGCCGATCGGTCGACCGGTCGGTTGACGCACCGATACCAGGAAGTGCAGCACATCGCTGATGCCGAGAGAGTTGGTGTCGATGATCGGGATCGCCACAGTCTGGGCCGTCACCCCCGGCGCGAAGACCAGCATCATCGAAATCGGCTCGTAGTTCACCCCGGCCACCGCGCCGTTTGCACCCGGTCCGTCCTCCGTCCAGACAATGATCACCTCGGCTTCCGAACCATCGCCGCGGATGATCGTGACCTCTACAACGCCTTCGTTCTCGTTCACGTTGTAGCTGCTCTTGGCAAACTCAAAGCCGTCACCGTTCGCCGGGGGAATCACGCCCGCCGGGATCACGCCCGCATCCACATCAGCAACCGTCGGCGTCCCCGCCGATAGATCGATCACCGCAGTTCGCCCGCCGAACTCAGCATCGCTGTCGCGCGCCTCGCTGATCGGGTTGTTCGGCCCCACAAAATCCCATTCCTCCGGGATGTCGAACTGCACGATGTAACTGCTGACATTGCCCGGATTCTCGAGATCCACAAAGAGATTGGTGAACTCATACAGCCCGTTCACCGTCACAATCGTGTTGATCGGATTGCCGGTACCATCCAGGAGATGGACCAATACCTCTTCCTGCAGCAGCGGATCAATGAAGATCAGGTCCTGGAGCTCGTTACCATTGTTGTCGCGCCAGATCTGACCGCTGATCTTGCCGCCGAGCGGCAGGCCGCTGATGTCGACCGAGAAGACCGGACCGCTGTCGTAAATCGGATGCAGCGTGGTCGGGACACCAGACAGATCCGTCTCACTCGTGACCACCGTCACAATCGCATCGTACTCCCCAGTGTTCACCGGCATGTTGCCGTCGGTCGCGGTCATCCAATGTCCGCCCACCACGTGATCGTCGCCCGCGCCCGCGTCGATGGAATCATCGCCCGGGCCGCCGAAGATCGTGTCGTCCGTCCCACCACGCCCCACGTCCGCACTCTCCGTCGGTACGTCCGAAGTCGCGATCATCCGGTAGCCGATATCGGCAAATGCCGGGATCCCTACGATCCCTTGGAACTCAACCGTCTGGTTGTCGTTCGCCGTCGTCAGCTCATACTCCCCGATCAAAACCGGGACCACCGGGTACCATGGCGAAGTCAGGGTGTCGGCATCCACCGTGATGCTCACCTGTCCCAGGAACACATTCGCCGTGAACAGTCCGCTGGCATCCGTCACCACAACGACCGAGGCATCCGCGCCCTGGTCCTTGTACCGGACCTCCACGCTCACACCCTCCAGACCCTTCTCGTTGTAGTCCTTGAATCCATTGCCGTTCTTGTCGTAGAAGAGCCGCCCGGAAATCGCCAGGGGATCGTCATCGTGGATCGTCGCCACCGCAACGCTGTCATGCCGTTCCAATGTGCCGCCCACCGGCGACGACAACCGGACCGCGAACTTCTCGCTCAGCTCCGGCGCCTGGTCCTCAAACACCAGCACCTCGATCACCCCACGGTCCATCCCCTCGGGAATGAAGAGCGTCCCGCTGGTGAATACATAGTCCTCACCCGCACGCGCCGTCAGGTCCACCGTCTGATAGTCGACATAGACTCCACCCGGACCGGCATCGTTGGAGAGCACTACTGTAAATTCCTCGCCGCGATTGACCAGTCCACTGCCCTCTTCTATCCCGGAGACACCGAACACAATCGGTAACAAAGGCGTTACCGCAGGCAGGAACGGGTAGTTCGGCGGGTAGATCTTGATCGAGGGCAGATCGCCGTCCGTGATCGTCAGCACCGCCTCGTTCGGTTCCGCCCGTGTCGGCCCGCCGGTCGGGCTGCGCAGGAAGAGCAATACCGTCTCATCGCCCTCTACCACGTCGTCGGCATGGACCGTGATCCAGATCTGCTTGCTGTACTCATCCTCGCCGAAGACCACCAGCTCGCGGAAGATCGAATCGTAGTCCGCACCCGCCGTCGCGGTCCCGTCCATCGTGTAAAACACCGCAACCGCACCGGAGCTGCCCGAGGTCCGCACTAACGTGATCGGGACCAAGACCGTCCCGGTCTCCGGCTCCGCCACCGTGTAGTCCGACCTGCTGAAACGGACGCTGAACGGGCCCTCATCCACCATCACCGCGGTATCATCATTGACGATCTCCACGACCACATGATTGCTCTCCGCAGGCGCGTTCGCCGCAATCTCCGCGCCGTCCGCGCTCAGCAGATTGACAAAGAATTCCTCGTCCGCCTCGTCAATCGTGTCCGGCAGAATCCGAATCTCAATCGTCTTGACCAGCTCGCCCGGCGCAAACACCAGCTCCACCTGATCCGCAGGCGTCGCCGAGTTCGGCGCAGCCTCGTAGTCCGCAAAGTCACCACTGCCGGTGGCCACGCTCTCGACCGCTGTCCCCGGTGCCGTCGCCCAGGTCACCGTGACCGTCTTGCCACTCTGCTCGGAAAGCAGGACATCCAAGAAGATACTCGTCTGGATCGTGTCGCCCTCGCTCACCTGCGTCGTGTGCGGCTCGCCCGGCTTCGGCGACTGCGGCTCAATCGTGACGCTCACCGGCGCATCATCGTCTGGGATCAACCCAACCCCGCGGCTGTCACCGATCGTCGCGTACTCAGGATTGTACAGGTCGATCCAGAAGTGCTCCTCGTGTTCGTCCAGATCGTCGTCCAGCGTCTGGATCACAATCTCCTGCCTGGTTTCACCCGGCATGAAGGTGATCAGCGGCGGACTCGACTTCATCAGGAAATCGACGTTCGGCATCGCCGCACGCTCGACCTCAAGCCCCAGCGCACTCGTCGCCGCATCCGTCCGGAAGGCGACCGTAATGATCCTGTCGCTCGGATTGCTCAAGGTCACCTCGAAGACCAGCTCTCCGGCCTCCGACTGGATCGGTGGTGTCGACGGATCGTTGTCATGATCCTGCCACGGCGCGGAGGCGTCCGAGATCGAGATCGCAGGGATTGGGTCGTCGTTCTCGATTACCGCAGTCGCCTCGATCACCGCCATCGGGTTCGGATCGAACGGATCGTCCAGTCGAAGCACCAATTGCTCGTGATCTTCGTAAATCCCATCGCCCAACACCGCTACCGTGATCTTCTTGAGCAACTCGCCCGGTTGGAAGACCAATACACCGGAAACCGGCTCGAAATCACCAGTCGCCGCCTTCGCCGTCCCCGTGTCAACCGTCTCGTAGGCGATCTCCAACACATCGGCCGTCGGCCCGGACAGGCTCACCGTGAAGGTCACATTCGTCCGCCCAGTGTTCCCCTCCTTCACACTCCCAGCCTGGACATCGATGTCCGGATCGCCAATGAACCCCGCCGAAACCGAACTCTCCGTCTCGTCGTAAGTCAGATTGAAGACCACCGTCTTGCCGGATGCATCGACGTCACTGTCGAAAGCCGAGCCCTCCGCGTCGGTCGCACCGTCCGCGAACTGGGTGGTAAAGTTCAACGAGGAGGGCCCCGTGAAGGTCATGTAGTAATTGCCCGGATCCAACCCCACAAACGCAAACGTACCCTCCGGCCCGGTCACCTCCGTCGCGACCAACGTGTCCGTACTCGCCTTGTAGAGCCGCACCGTCACACCGCTGAAGCCGGTCTCGTTGTCCCCGCGCACGCCGTCCAGGTCGTTGTCGTAGAAGATCGAAGAGCGGATCTCAATGCCGGTGTTGCGGTCGCCCGTCTTGCCCATCGCGTCATCGCCAAAGATCTCATCATCGCCGGGTCCACCATCGAAGAAGTCGTTGTCATCCTCCTCAATCACCTCGGTGTCGCCGTTGGCGAAGAAATTGCCTCCGTAGAGATAGTCATCGCCGATCCCACCGAAGAGCACGTCTACTCCGCCGCCGCCGGCCAGGAAGTCGTTGTGCCCACCCTTGCTCAGGTCGTCGTCAATCCCGATGCCCAATACATCAATGCCCGCTGTCGGGATGTCCGCCAGGGCGCCCACCACCGAGCCGTAAGTGTCGCCGATCAGGAGATCAATGCCACCATGCCCATAAATCTTGTCGCTGCCATTGCCGCCGGCCAACAGGTCATTGCCCGCACCACCCAGGATCTCGTCGTCACCATCACCGCCGTCAATGTCGTCGTCCCCACGGGAACCGCGGATGTAATCGTTACCCGCATCACCGCGGATCCAGTCATTGCCGACTCCGCCCTCGATCCAATCGTTGCCGTTGCCGCCCTCGATCACATCATCGCCGGCTAGACCATCAATCCAATCGTCGCCGTCGTCGCCATACAGATGATCGGCAAATGCCGTCCCCGTGATCGTGTCGACACCCGCACCACCATGGATCGTAATCGCCGAGCCGCCACCGGTCAGCACGTCGTTGCCCGCGCCACCGTGGATCTCGAGGTTGACCAGCCCGGCCAGCTCGCTCGCGATGATCGTGTCGTTGCCGTCGTCGCCATAGGCCGAGGAGTCGCTGCCGTCGCCCATGTAGATCGTGTCGTTGCCCGCGCCGCCATGAACCTCGGTCGGGGAGAGAATCCCGCGCAGGTCGATCACATCGTCGCCCACGCCCGCATCCTCGATCACAACCGAGCCGACATTCTGGAACTGCGCCCGGTAATTGCCCCACTGGACCTCGACCGTCTCGTTCCCAGCGGTGCCGTCAATGTGCACCACCGTGAAGGCTTCGGTCTTGTCGACCGTGTCGATCTCCAGGCGGTACTCCGCCCGCGAGCCCATGTTCAACCGCAACACCCCGCCGTCCAGATTCGCCAGCACCGGCTCCGGACAGGTGATGTCAAACTCGAACAGCGTGATCTCCGCAAACCGCCAGGTCTTGTCAATGCTCAGGAAGAGCAGATCGACACTCAGGAAGGCCTCCAGGAACAGCCCGATCTCACCATGAATATTGAAGATGCAGCGCGGATCCAACTGTGCGTTCGCAATGATCTCACTCACCCGCACACGGCCGTCGTCATCGACGTCGTTCAGGTCGAAGCCGATCGTCGCGTAGATTCCGCCACGCACGCCCGCTTCCACCATCAACAGGTTGATCGACGCTCCCGCAAAGATCTCACCCGTCAGCTCCAGCTCGTTTCGATCGTTGCCGGCTTCATCGAAGTCGATCACATAGAACCCATCCAGCAAATCGAGCGCGTTCTTGTCCTCGGAGCTGATGAACTTCTGGATCCCATAGGTGTCGTAGCCGAAGCCGATCTCGATCTTCGCTCCGATGCTGCCGCCGAACTGCGCGTACAATGGCGGATAGATCGGAATCTTTTGGATATAGGTGAACTCGAACAGAAAGGTCGGCATCCGCCACTCGACCAAGCGCACCGAGCCACCCGTGAAGAGCTGGAACAGCTCAGCCGGGTTGTCGAAGATCGGGATGCTGAAGTTGTCCAGACTGCCGACGTCACCCATGAAGCCGGAGGTCTGGCTCACAAAGGTCTCGCTTGTGCCGGGACCCGTCGCGTCCGCCAGCGCCTGACCCAGATCGATGCTGCCAAGGTCCTCCAGCAGCGTGATCTCGTCCATCTCCCCGTTCTGGCCCTGGCCGAGCGTGAAGGAGCCAAACGGGATCAGGATCGTGCCGGTCCCCGTCGGGATGCTGTTGATCAGCTCGATGATGTCCAGGACGTTCTCAATAAACCGGACCGTCGACGGCTCCAACAGCCCGAAGATCTCCGCCAGATCCAACAGCGTGATCGTTTCCCCCGCCAGATCTGACAGGACCGGTAACCGCGCGGTGACAATGTCGATGATCGGATCGAGCGGCTCCGTCACCTTCCGGATCTCCGACAGGATCGGCTCCAGGAAGTCCGAGATGAATGAGCCGAGATCAAGGGCGACGTTGCGGAACGCTACAACCGGCGCCTCCGCCCCGTCCTCCAGGTCCCAGGTCCAGTCCAGCGTAAAGTCCGCCACCACCCGCGGGAATGCGGTGCTGCCGCCGAAACTCGCCGAGAGACTCAGATTGATGTCCGCCACTGCACCCAGCTTGCCGTCGACCAGGTCCCCAAAGTTGAGCCCCGAAGAAGTCAGCTCCGCCCAGGTCAGCTTGCCGTCCATGTTCGGATCGAGCAGGTCCACCTGGAATCCGCCGATGAATGAGCTCGGATCGTCCGGGTCATCACCCACGTCCAGTTGCAGGAAGGCCAATTGACCCGAGGCCGCCAGTCCCGGAATCGCCGCTTCGAACCCGAGTGTCAGTTCCGGATCCGATCCGGTCTCGCCCGCGTCCCTGACCAGGTTCCCGTTCGTGTCCTTCCAGTCATGTCCACCGGAGGTCACGAAATAGAAGCCGTCCTCCTTGTTCAGTCCAAACCGCAACTTCAGGTCGAAGCCGAGCGCCAATTGGACATTCCCACTCACCTCCAGCCCGAACCCCGGTACGCCGATGTCCAAGTCGATCGGGTTCGAGGTCGTGTCGATCAGGGCCAGAACCTTCTTCAGTCGCAGATTCGCCCAGAGGCCGTCCTCACAGTCCAAGGTGATGTCGAGCTGACTGTACCCCGCCTCCACATCAAGCGGCGAGCCGTCCGCCTTCACTAAGATATCAAGCCCCCCCGGTCCGAGCGTGTTCCAGAACGCTTCCTTAATCGCATCGGCCAACGCATCCGTGGCACTGCCGGCCGATTCGATGCGAGTCCGCAAATCATTCAGCAATCCGTTGCGGAAGTCTTCAATGAAATTGGCCGCATCCGCCAAGCCGTCACCCACCAGCGGCAGCCGATCCGACAAGACCAGCGCATTGAGACCATCCTGGATCGTTCCGAGCAGCCGATCCAACCCGTCCAAGAGCAGCCCCGCGTTCTGGTCGAGGATGTCGCACAGGTCCATGTTGGCGAACAGCCCGTCCAGATCCGGAGTGATGATCGTCAGTTTGCGGATCACCCCGGTCCCCGCATTCGTCCCGCTCGTCGGATTGTCATTGGCCGTCAGGCTCGCCAAGAAGACCGTGTTCGCGTTGATCGCCTGGATCACCTGCTGCGCCGTCGTCACCCCGCTGCGGAAGGTCAGTGTCAGGGTGTTGGTCGGCAGGTTGTACTGCGCGGTCGCACCACTCGCGCTGTCGTCGTTGCGCAGCACGATCTTCACGTCCTGGGCGTGCCCCTGGGTGTCGATCTGGAAATCGTTGTCATTGCCCTTAAAGACAACCGTGCCCAACTCGCCGGTCAGCTTCTCGTCGACAAACAGTCGCACCAGGTCCGGGATGTCGATCACCAACTGGTTGTCCGGATAACCATCCCCGTTCAAATCCTCGTCGCTGCCCAGCGGCATGCTCTCCGTCGGTGCGAAGATCGGCAGCACTACGCTCACTCCACCCTCGAGCGACAACCCCAAACTTTCGGATTGGAACCAGTCCTCGCCGAAGTAATGCCGGCCATTGCCGTCGTTATCCTTGAAGCCCAGGGTGAACTCAATTCCCTTGTCGCCCTGATCAGGCCCCGTCTCCGGATCGCCGTCCCGGTCGATCGCCACCTTGCCGCCACGCACATAGATCCCGACCACCGACCCCAACGAGGCCTCGAAGTTCAAGTCCGTCCCGAGCACGCGGGCCGTCAAGACCACGCCCGTGTCGTCATACAGGAACGGCACCACCGAGAATGGATTGGTCAGGTCCAAACCAAAGGCCAGCGTCACATCGGCCTGCGCGCCCACCGTCAGCTGACCACCACCCTCGATCTGGATGAATTGAGTCGCCAGGTCCAGGAAGGCCAGCGCCGCCGCATTATCACCCGCCAGGCGACGCACCAGATCACGCAGGTTCAATTGCAGCGGAAGCGATTCCGCATACCCGGCCTTGAATCCCAAGTCGAAGCGCAATGCCAGCGTCGTGATCGGACCAGTCCCCGTGTTACCCGCATCCGCCGGGTCAAGCTGCGCCGTCCATGGCAAATCCGTGGCCGCGTTGATCGCATCCACAATCGTTCCGGCCGTCGTCTCACCGCCATCGATCAACACTCGCAACAGCTTGTTCGTCGCGTCCCACTCGACCACCGCCGCATCGCCGTTGACCGAGTTCGAACCCTCGACCCGGAGCGTCACACCGTTCCAATCCGTGCCGTTCTGCTTGGCGACAATCCGGAAACCATTGTCGGCTCCGTTCGGGTTGAACGTCGTCGTGGCCTTGGTCCCAGCCCCCCCGCCGCTCGTCACCGGCACGTAATCGACGCCATTGCCGTCGACCACAATGTCCAGGACGTCCGGATCCAGATCGAACACCGTTTCGATCTTCAGCTCCAACGCCTCGATCAGCTCGGACAGTGTTCCGGCATTGCTGCCGCTCAAGCTGTCGACCAGCTCCGCGAACTTGCCGGCGTAATCGATCATGTCATTGACGCTGATGTCGATCACTGGCAGCTTCGTGTCGAGGAAGGAGTAGCCGCCCAAATCCTCGATCTTTTCCGCGATCGTCCGCAGCGCCTGCAGGATCTGGTAGAACCCCACATCGCTGAAGTTCAGGAGGTGGCCAAGATCCGGATAGGTGACGAAAAGGCCCGAGTTCGTCCCGTCATACGGATCCGGATTGTATTCCAGGTTGTTGATGTCCGGAATCCAAAGCGATACCTCGGGATCCGGACCCAACGGGATCAGGCCGTCGACGACCTGGATGTCGTCCAGGCGCGCCAGGAAACTGCCCGTCAGTTCGAAGTTCGGCAGCATGTTGGGCAATAGCGCCGTTTGCAGGTTGCGATACAGCGCATCCAGGTAGAACCGGTCGTTCCCTGAGGTCGCATCCTCAAAGTCCAAGGAAACCGAGATCGGCGCAGGCGTCAGGCCGTCAAACTCAAGGGTCCCGATGCTGCCGTTCTCGGTCGTGATGTCCACGAACCCAAATTGCAAGCCTCCCTCGATCGGCGACGTGGTCGTCATCTCGACCGACCCGCTCAGATGCAGGTTCTCCACGAACAAACCCTTGATCGGCGCCTTCGCGACCGATTGGAAATAACGGTCGTTCACTGTGGCATCATTGCCGTCCAGGTCGAACGCTTCCACCCCAAAACCCATCTCCGTGGCGAACGTGTCGTTCTGCAGCGACCGCACCGTCAGCATGTTCACCACGCCGAGCCGGTTCTCCAACTGCCCGTTCCCATTCAGATCCTCTCCCGGATCGAGCTGGCCATTCGCATTCGCGTCCTCGTTCAATGCCGAAATCGCTAAGCCCGAGCCCGCGCGCTGCGCATAAAGCCAACGATTCAACGGCACGCCCTGGTAGTTCACGCCCGCAAACAGCGTGTTCAAATCAGCCGCCAAGTCCTCAATACTGTTGTTCCCCGTCGTCCAGGACCGCGGCAGCGTCAGACTCACCGGCGTGACGTCGTCGTTGAAGAAGACCTCGAAGTGCGCCGTCGCCGAAAGCCGCCCATGCGATGGCACCGGGATCAGCGACGAACTGATCACACGCGGCACCTCCGCCGGGTTCAGATCGAAGCCCAACAACAATCCGAGGCTCAAGGCGATGTCCAGGGTGATCTCGCCGCTCAGCTCCGCACCCGCGATCGAGCCCAGCTCCTCGTCCAACGAGAACGGCACCACGATCGCCTCGTCCGGACTCCAGGAGAGGTTCACGTCATAGGTGTAGACCTTCCGAGCCGGGTCGTAATCGACATCCAGCCCCAATAGGTCACCCAGCGCCTCGAAGAAGCCGGGCATGTCATAGCGCGCGGTCTCAACCGCCGTGCGGTCCACCGTATCGGCAACGCCATCGCTCGGTCCGAAGCCGAGGTCCACCATCGCCGTGTTCGGATCCAGCAGTTGAAGTACCCCGTGCCGTGCCGTCTCCAGCGGCTGCAGGGCGATGACAAACTGCCCGTCCTTGTTCGCACGCGCCACCACCAGGTCGTCAATCCCAAGCGCCTGGAACTGTAAGTTGAACAGCCCCGCCAAAGTCGTCGGGTCAAACGGATCCAGGCTGTTCTCGATCGAACTGAAATTGCCGGTGACCGACACCGCGATCGGATCCCCGTCCCCCACCTTCAGAGCGAACTGTGCCGTCCCGATCGCCATGGAGCCGCCACCCAGCAGGAGGTCGAAGTCCAAACCGGACTGCAGCTCGACACTCACCATCGCCCCATAGACCTCGTCCAGGAACGCCTGCGACCAATCCAGGGCGTCACCCACCGTCAACCCGCCCGTGAACGGCAGCTCCACATTGAAGACGGAGGAGTCGGAGAACATCGACATCCAGTTGCCCAGCTGTCGCAAGAACATCACAAAGACAAACGGATCCGGATTCGCGAAGTCGGCAAACGAAATGCCGACGCCGGGTGTCACCGTTCCGTCCGAGTCGATCGTCAGGAGGACCGGCGACCCGCTCGGATCGCTCAGAACCACCGAGCCGCCGCTCACCTCCACCCGGAAACTCGCCGCGATCGACGTCGAACCGAGCAGCAGATGTCCGTCCACCACCACCCGCAGGTAATTCCCAGCGGTCAGCGACAAGGACTCGGACCCGCCGTCCGGCATGTTCACAGTCGTGTTGACCGCTGCACCGGTTGTGTTGACCTCTAACCCGATTTCACCACTCAAGCCGATCAACCCAACCTCAAACGCCAGCTCCGCTTCGCCCGCAATGCCGGTCGTCCCGAGGACGAACGCACCTTCACCATGATTAAAGGAAAGAACCGGTAAGCTCCCCGCCTCGAGCGTGAGACTCAGCTCCTGCGCGCCCACCTTCAGCCGGGTCGGATCCGTGTCGCTGTGCTCAATGCGCAACAGCCCGCTCAGATCCGCGAATCCAGCCAGCTCCAGTCGCGCTCCACCCGAAACCGCCAGATAGTCGTGGTAATAGGCACCCGAATACTCAACCGTGATCGTGTCGCCGGCCGCCGCCGATATCCGCACATCCCTCGGTCCGACATCCGCACCCGTGTTGTTCAGCTCCAGCGCCAAGTCAATGGCTTCCAGCGAAACCCCGGGGACGCCGGTCAGGTTCACCGTGTCCAATTCCGCCAGGCCGGCAAGCCCGTCCGCGGTCCAGATGAACGCGCCGCGGCCCCCCGTCACACTCAGGCCCACGCCACCAGCGGCCAGCTCCGCCTCCAGATCTGAAACCCCGACCGCGACGTAGGGGTCGCCTTCTGCAGTGGACTGCGCGAAGCTGAACGTGCCGCTCAACTCCTGCGTCACTCCCGCCACCGGGACCGTGGTCGTCAGGTTCTCAGCGACCACCTCGAAGAAGGGCCCCGCGGGGACCTCAAACAGCTCCTGGCCACTCCCCCAGTCAAGGTTCTCGCTGACACCGCTGGCGGCCGTGTTGAACGCGAACGCCGTCGTCGCACCCAGGCTCGCGCCCAGCGCATTGACACCGATGTCGACTTGCCCCACCCCGGCAACTCCGGAGTCCTGGAAGATAAACCGGCCGGAGCCGTTCTCCAGTGACAATAGACTGCCAAGCCCATCGCCGAAATCAAAGTCGACCTGGTTCGCTACCGCCGTCACCCGCTCCGAGGCACCCTCGCCCCGAACCTCGAGTACCAGGGAGCCGCTCACGGCAACATCCAGAACCTCGAGCGTCGCGTCCCCGGCGGAGATCCGGAGGTACGGACCAGCCGGCAGGAAGTAATGCTCCTGCACCCCACCGACCGTGACCGTCTCGTTCATGGCCGTCGGTAGGTTGCTCGTAAGTAAATAAAAGGTACCGGTCAACTCGATCCCTGGGATCGCCAGGGCCAAATCGGAAATCGTCAGCTCGCCGGCAGCGCCGTCCGGGGTCACAATCAACACGCCATCCATCCCCGTTGCCGAGATCAGGTTGCCGGTCATCCCGCCCAACCCGAGTTCGCCGTCGGTGATCGCCACGAGCACCACCTGGTCCCCATCCTGCGTCTGCGACTGCTCAATCGTGAAGTTACCGGTCACTCCATACTCACCCAACAGCTCGAGCGAGACCGCTGTGCCGCTGAGACGAACATACGGACCCGACGGCAGCACCGGGATCGTAACCGCAACCCCGCCGACCGTCACGACCGTCTCCAGGAAGCCCGAGCCGGTCAGATTCACCTCGACGATAAATTGTCCGCTGATGTCGAGGACCGGAACCGACACGGCCACGTCCGCAGTCGCCGTCCCGACGATCCCATCCGCACCGATCACAAACGCACCACTGCCGTTCTGGATCGAGACGACCTCGCCCGCATCCGCACCGAATACAAATTGGAGGTTTTGCACGCCCACCGTGACGACCGGTGAGCCGCTGAGTTCCGTCCGCTCGAAGAGGAAGTCGCCCGTCCAGGTCACCCCCGGAGGCGTCAGCTCCAGCTCCATCGCGCCGGAAACCCGTATATAAGGTTGCCCGCCAGCCGCCGGTAAATCGACCGGCGTGCCCGCGATCTCCGTCACCGCGCCGTCAGTCGTGTTGAACGCCAACCCGACATCCGTGCCGTTCAACTCGATTCCAGCAACCTCGGAGCCCAATCCAAACGTGAACTCCGCAACGCCCGCCATGCCGTCCTGCGTCCAGAGGAAGAGCCCCTGGCCGGCATCCAACCGGAAAAGCCGCTCTTCCGATGCGCCCGCGCCTACCGAGAACTCCAACTGCAAGTCGCTGGCCGCAACGACGCGCTGCCCGCCCAGGTCCTGAATGCCAAACAGCCCGGTGATCTCCTGACCACCCGCGAGCACAACCGCTCCGTCAAAGCTGACCGACCAATCCTCGCCGACGCCGTCAAACAGTTCCGGATCCGTGTAGCCTACCGTCATCAGGCCGGTGAAATTACCCATGAAGCTGTTCACCACGCCCTGAATCGGCAGATCCACCGTCAGCGACCCTGATGCCTCAGCCTCGAACGCGTCCTCCACCGAAATGGTCCCACCCGCAATCGCCGTCAATGTCGCCAGGTCCATCCAACCGCCCGGCAGCACCGCCGCCTCCGGCTCCACCGTCACCGTGGCCCCGATCTGTACCGAACCACCCGTAACCATGAAACCTTGCGACCCGGACCCGGAGTCCATTGCCAACATCAGGTTCAATCCGGTCGCATCCACTCCCGCGGTCGCCGTGATCGAACGTATCTGCGTGAAAAATCCTGAATCCAATCCAAACGAGAAATCCAATGACAACTCGGCCTCGACATCCAAGACCGCCCCCGCACCAAAGGCGAGGTCCATCAGAGGTGCACCCCCAGCAGCCATCGGCTGGTCCGAATGCACCAACACCAGGTCCATCTGCACGTCCCACCAGAACGGCTGACCGCCGGATGAGCTGTAGTGGCCTGATACCCCTCCAATCTCAATCAAAAAGATGCCGACCGTTTGGCCGTCCCAGGACTCGATTCCCGCCGTCACTTCCGACTGCCGCGGGAACGCGTCGATCAGATCCTGGATCCCATCCCGCACCACCTCGGCCAGGGCCTGACCGGGTCGCACATACTCCGCCAGATCCGATCCCACTACCGGGATCACCTCCGCCAGAGATGCAAGCCCCTCCAAGGTCTGACCCAGGTCCGCCAACGCGTCCAGCCCAGCTTCCAGCTGCGCCTCCAACGCCGGCATGATCGTCTGCGTCGAGACCACCTCCAAGGTCAGCCCGTTCGAGCCGTATTCCGGGACAAACGCCAGCTCCGGCGCCCCGGGAATCGAGGCGGTGCCCAGCCATGACGCAAACGCTCCGGTGTGCCCGCCGTACTCGAAGATCTCAAACGTATCCCCCGCACTCGGCACAAACCCATCCGTCAACTCGATCTCGATGCGCCCATCAAAATCAGCGCCGTTCGTCACTTCGTAGCGGTCGAACGCTCCCAGCGCCGTACCGCCGATCGAGATCTCCAACGTCTCGTCCGGACCCTGCTCAAACGTGTCGAGCACGATCACCTGCGCGGCCAACACCTCGGCCTCCGCCGCGGCTTCCACCTCCGGCTCACCGAAATCCAGCTCCACGCCTAGCCCCAAATCAAGTCCCTCGGATGCCGCCTGCGGCGCACCCGATAACGGATCCGAAAGATCCTGCCCAATATCACCGTCGGAAACCTCCACCATCAGCGCGGATGGCTCCAGCACTGGCGCGTCTGATCCTACAGGCGCCCATCCCCCGACCGGTACTACCCCGTCAGCGGAAAGCAGCAACCTGTCCTCCAGCGGCTCCAGCCCAATCGGTGATTTGTATGGGCGCCGGTTCATGAACCGAATCCTATGGAAAAATTCGAGGTCATGTCCAGTAAAATCTGGGGAGAGGGGCCGTTTAGACAAAAAAATTTTCACGCCCCTCTTTACGGCCGAATTTCAAACGCGGCAGCGAGGCTTGAGCGAGGCTCTGAGGCCAAAGCCGCATACAGAAACAGGACCGATCCGACCGATCCGACCGATCCGACCGATCCGACCGATCGCCAACCATTGCCTGGAGGCGACACCTGAAGGGTCGCTAGCTTTTCGGACAGCCGCTAGCCAATACCCTCACACTGCAGGCATCAGCCTTCCGGCCGCAGGCCGGAAGCTATCCCCCTGATCGCCTGGGCTGCTGGACCCGATGGGGCGTGGTCGATCACCGCCTCGCCGGCCATCAGGGCGGCTTGGACTCCGGGGTCGAACGGGATGCGGCCCAGAATGATCGCGTTGTGGGTGGTCGCCAGCGCTTCGATTCGGGCCGCTTGGTCCGTATTCAGATCGGCTTTGTTGATCACAACCGCCGCCGGCACACGGAAATGCGCGGCAAGGTTCAAGACCCGTTCCAGGTCGTGTACCCCCGAGACCGTCGGCTCCGTCACCACAATCACCTGGTCGACACCAGTGACCGAGGCAATCACCGGACAGCCGGTTCCAGGAGGGCCGTCACCCAGTATCAAGGCGCTTCCGTCCTCCCGCGCCAGCTCCGCACCACGCTTTCTCACCTGCGCCACCAGCCGGCCACTGTTCTCCTCCGCAATCCCCAACCGGGCATGCGACATCATCCCGTACTCGGTCCGCGAGACATACCAACGCCCCGTCACGTTCTCCCGGCTCGTGATCGCACCGGTCGGGCAGACCCGGGGACAGAGACCGCAGCCCTCGCAGGCGAGCTGGTCGATGATGTAGGTATGCGGTACCAATCCGTTGCTCGGACCATCTGCCCGGATCGCGTCAAAGTGACACGCCTGGGCACAAATCCCACACGCATCGCAGGCGTCAGGGTTGATCTCAGCCTTGCAGCTGCCGACAAAATCATGCGCCTCCAGGAGGCGCGGCCGAAGAAGCAAATGGAGATCGGCCGCGTCGACATCGTTGTCCACCAGGACCTTGTCCTTGAGCAGCCGCGCCAGCGAGGCGACGAGTGTCGTCTTGCCGGTTCCGCCCTTGCCGCTGATCACCACAAACTCTCGGTGACCGTCCGCGCCGGAACCCGCCACCCGTTGAGTCCCCCCCGCATCGGCCGCATCAGGGTCGAGCACAAACAATTCCTCCGGTGGCTCCGGCGGTAACGCCGTCTCCAGCCGGTCGAAAATCCCTAACAGGTTCTCCCTAAGCTCAGGGAACTGATCGACCAGGATCGCTCCGCCGGAGTAAGCCTCCGCATAGTCCCGCCGAAAGGGGATCCGCCCCGCAATCGGTACACCGACCGAACGCGCGTACTCCTCAATGATTCGATCCTCCCCGTCCGATCGGTTAATGACAATGCCGGTCGGCACCCCGACCTTCAACGTCAACCCCACCGCCAACTTCAGATCGTTCAATCCGAACGGCGTCGGCTCAGTCACCAATAGGACCGCATCCGCCCCCTCGACCGCAGCCACCACAGGACACGCCGTGCCGGGCGCAGCGTCGATGATGTTGATCGCCTCCGGATCAATGTGTTGCTTCACCCCACGCACGACGTTCGGCGCCAGCGCCTCCCCTATGTTGAGCAGCCCGTGCGCAAAAAAGAAGGGGGTATCCCCACCCCGTCCCGGCTCGCTCGTGGACTCCACATGCCCAATCTCAAAAGGACGTTCGACAAAGGCCCCTTCCGGACAGACCTCGGTGCAGACACCACACGAATGACAGAGGTCGTTGAAAACCATGATCCGGCCTTTGACCAACGCAAGCGCGTTGTAGTTGCACGCATCGACGCAGAGCCCGCACGCATTGCAGTCCTGCTCATTCCAGATCGGCTTCAGTACCGATACCCCCGCGCGCTTCTCAAAGACCGGCCGTACAAAGAGATGGTCGTTCGGCTCCTCCACATCACAATCCAATAGCCGCACACGCTCGCCACGCCCCGCCAATGCATAGGCCAAGTTGACCGAAAAGGTCGTCTTGCCCGTTCCACCCTTGCCACTCGCAACCGTGATCACCATCCCCATACCACCCTTCACACATGCGCATTTCATCCAACCACAATCCCCTACCATCCGAAGCCGGATTCACAATTTAGCAATTCTTATGCCAGGCCAATGATCATAAGCCCTCCCGCGCCGGCCGCCCCAGTTTGGTCGCAAAGTCGCGTTCAAGAAGTCAGATGCGTCGCAAAAATGCGCCATGCCTACTGGCGGAGGATCGTAGCGCACGTCCTAAAAGGCACGCGCCTTCAGGGGCAACTCCAAGCCATGGTTGCCGATCGGTCGGATCGGTCAGAATTGGGGTCGGGGTCGGGGTCGGGATCGGAATCGATTCCCGTTCTGGTTGGCACCTGGCCCTTTTATACCGCTCAAACTTCACTGCCGAGTTGTGACATAACCGCAACAATACGGTTGCGGTACCCGGTTTCTCAGGTCCGAATCCCATCCCGCGTTCTTTCGATACCGAGACCGATAGCGACCCCGACCCCGAGCTTGCTTCACCATAGACCTTTTCGGAAACCCCCTACCTAGGGGTGGATATCCTGTAGCGGGATACCCGGGTTCTTGTCCTTGAAGTACTGCAGATGCCAGATGTCGGGAAGGAGGAGTACCGGACGGCCGCTGTCGTCTCGGGCGGTCTGTGCACCATAGGGAATGTGCAGCTGCGAGAGGTCCACCCCCGGATCCAGCCAGCGCGTCACCGTCCACGGCGCATGCTCTATCCGCGATTCCGCACCATACTCGTTGCGCAGCCGATGCTGAAAGACCTCGAATTGTAACGGCCCCACCGCGCCGAGAAGGAAAGCCTTGCGGATCGAGTCCTCCAGCTCGAAGCGCTGGACCACTCCCTCCTGCAACAGCTGACTGAACCCCTTCTGGAATCGCTTGTAATCCGCGGGTGAGGGATTGCCCAAATAGGCAAAACACTCGGGCGCGAATTGGGGAATCTCGCGGTACTCGATCTCCATGTCCTGCGTGAGCGTGTCCCCGATCGCGAACTCCGACTTGCCGATGATCCCCACCACATCCCCGGGATGCGCCTCGTCCACCGTCTCGCGCTCCTGACCGAAGACCGTGGTTGCGCTGGCCAGGCGGACCGTGTTCCCGCTGCGCTGATGGGTCACAGTCATGTTGCGCTCGAACTTCCCCGACACAATGCGGACAAACGCGATCCGATCACGGTGACGCGGATCCATGTTGGCCTGGATCTTGAACACAAACCCCGAAAAGGCCGGATGCGTAGGCTCCACTACACCCTTGTGCGTGCGCCGCGATCGCGGCGGGGGCGAGTATTTCAAAAACCCGTCCAGCAACAGCTCCACACCGAACTTGTTGAGCGCACTGCCGAAGTACACCGGCGTCGTTCGCCCCGCGAGGATGTCATCCCTGCTCAACTCGCTGCCTGCCCCGTCGAGCAGCTCGATCTCCTCGCGCACATTTACGAATACTTCAGGATCAAGCCGGTCCCGAACGGCCGGATCCGTCAGCCCCGTGGCAGCCACCGGCGGCAGATACGCCCCCTGGCGCGTACGCTCGAACAGATGCGCCATCTTCGTGGTGCGGTCCCAGACCCCCTTGAAATCGAACCCGGTCCCAAGCGGCCAGTTCATCGGATAGGCCTGAATGCCAAGCACACTCTCCAACTCGTCAATCAGGGCCAGAGGCTCCAGCGTCGGTCGATCCAGCTTATTGATGAAGGTAAAGATCGGCACCCCACGCATGCGGCAGACCTGGAAGAGCTTCTTGGTCTGCTCTTCAATACCTTTGCCCGCGTCAATCACCATGACCGCGGCGTCGACCGCCGTCAGCACCCGATAGGTGTCCTCGGAAAAATCACGGTGACCCGGAGTGTCGAGGAGATTCACCCGATAGCCGTGATAGTCAAACTGTAACACCGTCGAGCTGACGGATATCCCACGCTGCCGCTCCAGCTCCATCCAGTCGGAGACATTCGCACGCTCCTTCTTGCGCGCAGTGACCGAGCCGGCCAACTGAACCGCACCGCTGTACAGCAGGAAGTCCTCCGTGAGCGTGGTCTTTCCCGCGTCGGGATGCGAGACAATAGCGAACGTGCGCCTGCGGGCGATCTCGTGGGGTAGCGTGGTGCGGCTCTGGGTATTCGTGCTGATCATGGGACGTGGGGGCGGGATTCGATCGGGTTGATAGGGAAAAGTCACTACAATAATCCGACCCGATCCAAAAAGAAAACAGCTCCACACAAACTGCGCATACCCCAGTCAAACACCCCTCCCGGCATCCCCGCGTCATCTCCGGCACCCACACGCCGGAGCGAGGGGCTCCTGCCTCGAGCCCGAACCGCCACAGAATGAGAATTGTCCCCGTACCCACCCTCGTCAGCTCAAAGGACCAGCACTTGGTAGTAAACGTTTATGTGCACATTACGCATGTGACCATGCTGGGCATAAGCATTCAATGTTTGAGCATCGCCCTATGCTGCATTGCAGGCTTTCGCCTGAGGGGTGCGCTCGCTTCCTTCGATCCGACTACCGACAAAACCCTCATTCCACCATATCGACCGACCAATTCGCAGCCTGGATCGCAGCGTCCAACAGCCGATGCTCCTTGGCCAGCTCGCCGATCTTCCGTTGAATCTCCGTGACGCTCACCATCGGGATAAACTTTACCTCCGACCGCGAATACCGATCATGTCGGAGCGCCGCGGCATCCGCCAAGGCGGTGTACGTACTCAGCCGGAGCTTGAGCACATCCCTCACCGCCAAGGCATCCGACAGCGTCATGCCGTTCCTGAAGGCCGTGCCGCTGTTTGTCCTGTTGATCTGCTGAATGATACTCTCCAGCTCATCCGCCATGCGCTTGAATTCCAAGAGCAGCACTTCAGGATTCTCCGCCGGCTCCTCGCCCTCCTGCGCACGTGCATTGCCTACCAATCGTTGCCGCAATTGCTCAATACGCTTCTGCAAATCACTCCTGACAATCAAGGCTTCCGCAAGCTTCATGTCCAAGCCTCCCCCGTTTCACCCATGATCCCCAATCGCCGTCGGCATCACTCCGCCCTGCGGTTCAATACCACCACAGGAATGGGTGACGGCAAGCTCTCAGGCAGCGAGACTTCCACACCACCATCGATCGCCCGCACCTCCAAAACAGCCCCAGACGCCAGCACCGAGGCACTCTCCACCTCGTTCAACGCAAGCGGGAGGATCAACTTTCCGTCAGCCGGTGCCTCGAACAGATGCAGATAGAGCCGGTCACCCTTCTGCGTGCAGCGCCCCCACTCCGGCCGCTCAAACGGACTCGCCGTAGTCCCGTAAATCGCCTCCCCATTGACCCGCATCCAGCGGCCGAGATAGCGCATCGCCTCCACGCTCTCCGGCGGGATCGAGCCGTCCGCCTTGGGGCCGATGTTGAGCAGGAAATTGCCTCCCTTGGAGACAATATCAATCAGGGTCTGCAACAGCGTCTCCGGCGCCTTCCATGCCGTGTCATGCTCCGAATACCCCCAGGTGGTGTTCATCGTCATGCAGACCTCCCAGTCCACCCCGGGAACACCCGTCGATGGAACCGTCTGCTCCGGCGTCGTGAAATCGCCCTGCTCCGGCTTCCAGTCATAGAGCCGGCCCACCGAGTCGTCCCGCTCGATGTGCGGAATGTGATAGAGCCGGTTGTTCGAGATGACCTCCGGGTTCTTCCGCCGCACCATCGACATCAACTCGTCCGCACGCCAGAACGCGCCCTCGTTCCCCTCCTTCGAGTAGTCCCACCAGATCACATCGATCGGACCGTACTTCGACATGATCTCTTCGGCCTGATGATGCAGGTAGTCGAGGTAAATCTCGTGGTCGCGGGGACCGTTCGGAGAGGGCCGCCCATGCAACGGATGCGGCAGCTGATCGGCCAGATCGTAGTCGTATTGCGGATGATGCCAGTCGATCACCGAATGATAAAACCCGATCCGCAACTCCTCCGCACGCACCGCCTCGACAATCTCCCCTAGTAGATCACGCCCAAAAAGATCGTAGGCGTCGTAGTTCGTCACACTCGAGTCAAACAGGCAAAATCCCTCGTGATGCTTGGAGGTCACTACGACATATTTACACCCAGCCTCACGCGCCAACTGCGCCCAAGCATCCGCAAACTCCGGCGCCGGCCGAAACCGCGGAACCGCCTCCCGCGCATAATCCCACGTGTCCGCACCGACCGAATTCTGGATCCATTCCATCCCCCCACGCGTGCCGACCGCCTTCTCCTTCCAAGTGCCGGCAAGCCCGGAATAAAGTCCCCAATGGACAAACATCCCAAACCGCGCCTCGCGCCACCAAGCCATGCGCGCATCCCGCTCCTCAGGCGTCTCCGCAATCACCGTACCCGTGAGCAGCACCCCCATCATCAGTATCGAAAGAAGTCGAATCTGCATCTGAATTGCCTCCCAATCATCCCAAAAACAAAAGACCGTCCCTCCTCACGATCCTATTCAAGAACCACCCCCAAGGTAAAGCCCGTCCGAAAAGGCGCGCTCGATCAGACGCCGCCTCCAGGCATTAGCTGCCGATCAGCCAGCTCATTATCGAAAACGAAATCGAAATCGAAATCGGGATCGGGATCGGGATTCAAAATCGAGTAAATCGAGTAAATCGAGTAAATCGAGTAAATC
>ENA-UOOH01000720-UOOH01000720.1-fermentation-metagenome-genome-assembly--contig:-NODE-720-length-35823-cov-3.678064_pt1 | contig 35823 bp, 31 predicted proteins | sample MGYA00245778_ERZ724025 | MGnify/ENA primary metagenome ERZ724025 (study PRJEB28704, sample SAMN03018313) | fermentation metagenome | biome: anthropogenic terrestrial biome; feature: soil; material...
GGTCTGCTGACCAAGATGTCACCGAGCTGACCTGCAGGAACGATCAAATGAAAGTAACCATCAGCATTGGTTGTCGTGGCAGACTGGCCGCTAAAGACTACTTCAGCACCAGATATTGCCGGCCCAGCCTGGGCATCGGTGACATACCCTTCTACATAAGCTTCGGTAACGATTTCGAAATTTGCTTCTATCACCAAGTCCTCGGTGATCTCAACTGTTGCTATTGGACCCTGCTCATCTAATCCTGTCCAGTTGGTGAATCCCCAACTTGGAGCTGGGATAGCCTCAAGTTCCACTATGTCCCCATATTGGTAGCTGGGTTGGTCTGGGCTGATGCGGATTTCGCCTGCGCCTTCCGGGTTAGGCCGCACTTCTAGCGTTAGTTCATCGATGGGAGCAAAAACTGCTTTAATGGTCAGGTCTTTACTCATCACCACGGATTCGGAAGGATCAGTGCCGGTGAGATCTCCTTCCCATTTGCTGAATCTAAACCCCGTTGCGGGGACTGCTTTCAAACTTACAACTTTGTTCTTTTCATAGTTCTTTTGATTCGGGCTACGTTCTACCACGCCCGAACCCTCTGGTACCACACCAATCTGTAACCGATAACGGCCGACTCCTAAACATCCTGCTAGAGACAGCGTTGTGACCAGAACAGCAACGAGCAGTACCCATTTCTTTTTTCGTACCATAAAAACACCCCTTCCATGAGTTGAATTACACAGTGGTAATCAAGATACAATGGTAGAAAATTCACCCCCCTTGAGCTGGAGATATTGCCGTATCTCCGACCGGTCTTCGCAAAACCCTTCAATTAGATGGAGATATCCCTGGATTGGATTGTGCACTTGGTTGAGTGGTTTCGTCCTATGCGATTCAAGTAAGGAATATAGAGAGGATTAACACTTCTTCAAGGGTTCCTATGTAGTGACAGATCTGGCCGCATGATAAATCATTTCTGGCTCTCCCTCAAGAGACAATCATTGTGTCTTTGTGGGTCATGCCACGCCTATCGTCTAGGATTGCTCGGAGGGTTAGTATGGTGAGGTTGTACGCTTTCTGGAATATCCATTGGAGTCTCTATTGTGAAAGGAGGCCGTTCTGACGGTAGGCCATAAAGCACACTCGTTTGATGCGTTTTTGGAGCATATCGATACGAGCCAGCCACGGTTGCGCTAGGGCTTAAGGCTTCCATTTGCGGACAACAAATATTGCGTAGGGTGTTGTAGGGTGTAGAGTAGAGCGTACGGTTGCAATTTCTTCGGCCATATAACGTACTAAGCGTCTGCCAAGTCCGATTTCTTTTGCGATTCTCATGGCAAGCTCGCGAATCAGCCATTCGGGAGCGGGCACATCAGGCATCTGTTCGCGTTCGGTGGGAGGCACAATTGTCAACGAATCTGTGCCACATAGCCTGAATCGTGTTCATCAACGCTCTAGCGCTCGTTTGCAGTCTATCGATCGGCCTGGTTGGGCTTCAGTTTGGGTAACATCCCAGGGCTATAGTACAAGCATACTGTTATTTTCTGCCATTATACATGGGTAAAAGAAGATTGTCAACCATCACACTTCCCTCCATTGACCTCTATTGATGGCAATCCCCATTATTGGGGGAATTTCCCGTTATTAAAAGAAAAATCGTGAAATTTAGCGACATTTAGCGAAGGTTATATCTAGAGCAACTTCAGGGAGGACAGTTGCGATTCTAGCACGGGATGCCCAAGAAAAGTCCATGATTTACCGCCCGTCAGCTAGACAGCGCTTAGGAAAAAGCTGACACGAAGACCTCGAATTCGGATATGGTGAGGGTTGGAGCTGGTGGCGCAACGCCTCTGAAGTAGGTGATATGGTGGACGTGCCCGTTCCTAGCCTTGACGGAGATGAATCTGAGGCAATAAGGGATTTTTAGGCGAGTCAAGTGCGGGAGATCTAAACAACAAGGCCCCGATTTGGGGCCTTGTTTGTTTGCAGGGGATTCGCCTGAATTCACGAATGTTACACCGTAAAACGATCACTTACGGGGGGTAGTGCTGTGGCACACTTATATGGAGACAAAGTCATGTTGCGAGAGTACCGTGAAAGCGATATATGCGCTCTTGGGTCAATAACCCCCGGATTGTGGATACACTGTCCGACATTTTTCTCTATCCCCATTCCGAAAAGAACACAAGGGAATTTTTGGAGCTCGCTACATCGTCAGATTGGAAGGGTTTTGTTATTGCCCATATCGATACGGAGGAGTACATTGGCCAAATCGGCTTCGTAAAGCTAGATGAGAAAAACGGCTGGGGTGAGCTGGGGATCGTCATAGGTAAGGAAGAAAATCACGGCAAAGGCTATGGGACCGAAGCTTTGAAGCTCATTTGTGATTTTGCCTTTGAGCAGCTTCGGCTAAACCGAGTTGAACTGGTCTGTTGGTCGTTTAACGCTAAGGGGCGCCGCGTTTATGAGAAGGTGGGTTTTGTGCAAGAAGGGGTACGCAGGAAGAAACGCTATCGGGGCGGCGAATTTTACGATGAAATCTGCTATGGGCTCCTCAAGGAAGAGTGGGAAGCACTCCAGTAAAGAGGGAGGTTGCAATGGATATCAACAGACTGATTGGGGCCTTAACAAGAGAAGAAAAGGTGGCTTTGGTCTCTGGGGCCGATCAATGGCATACGGTGGCAATACCCCGTCTAGGCATTCCTGCAATTATGGTATCCGATGGACCCCATGGTTTGCGCAAACAGGCAGCAGAAGGCGATCATCTGGGAATTGGTGTGAGTGTCCCAGCAACATGTTTCCCTCCAGCCACCACTAGTGCGAACTCCTGGGATCCGAGTCTTCTCTTTGCCATGGGAGAGGCCATTGGAAGAGAGGCCATACAAGAAGGTGTCTCTGTGGTCTTAGGACCTGGGATCAATATCAAGCGTACTCCCCTCTGTGGGCGAAACTTTGAGTATTTCTCAGAAGATCCCTACCTTACCGGCGAATTGGCTACAGCTTGGATTGAAGGGATCCAATCGATGGGGATCGGAGCATGTGTCAAGCACTTTGCTGCCAACAATCAAGAACGTTGGCGCATGCTCAATGACTCCCTTGTTGATGACAGGGCATTTCGGGAGATTTACTTGGCAGGTTTCGAAAAGGCTGTCACCAAGGGTAAGCCATGGACTGTAATGCCAGCCTATAACAGGCTGAATGGCACGTATTGCTGTGAAAACCACGAGTTGCTGCATTCCATTCTCCGCACCGAATGGGGCTTTGCAGGCGCAACGATTTCTGACTGGGGTGCCGTAAATGATCCTGTGTTGAGCATTAAAGCAGGTTTGGATTTGGAGATGCCGGCATCGTATGGAGTCAGTGCAGAGCAAATTAAGGAGGGTCTGGCCTCTGGACGGATAACTGAGCTTGTGCTAAACAAATCTGTGAAGCGGGTCTTGGATCTAGTTTCAAAGGGTCAGGCAGAAAAGCCCGAGTACCAGTGCGATTTGGAGGCAAATCATGCCTTGGCTCGAACGATCGCTACCGAATCAGCTGTCCTGCTCAAGAACGACCAGGAGATTTTGCCCCTGTCTACGAAGGAGACCATAGCCATAGTCGGACAATTTGCTGAACATCCCCGCTACCAAGGGACAGGTAGCTCATTGATTAACCCCACCAAGGTTGACACCATCCTGCAGCTTCTAGAGTTAGAAGAAGCGGAGTACAAGTATGCCAAGGGCTATGAACTGAAACATGATGAAATCAACGAAGACTTTATCGCAGAAGCCTGTCAAGTCGCGGCAGAGGTCGATGTGGCTTTGGTTTTTGCCGGTTTGACAGCCAGATTTGAGTCAGAGGGTTATGATCGTACACACTTGGAGCTTCCTCCAAGTCACAACGCGTTGATTCAGCGCATTGCTGAGGTGAACCCGAACGTGGTGGTAGTTTTGTCCGCCGGAGCGCCAGTGACTATGCCTTGGCTCCATGAAGTCAGGGGTGTCTTGCACACCTATTTAGGAGGCCAGGGAGGTGCCGGTGCCGTTTTGGATCTTCTTTATGGTAGGGCGAATCCATCGGGGAAGTTGGCTGAGAGCTATCCGCTAGAGCTTAAAGACTGTCTAGCCACAGAGTACTTTGCCTACGATCGAAACCAAACAGAATATAGGGAAAGTGTTTTTGTGGGTTACCGCTACTATGATGCGGCAGAAAAGGACGTCCTCTTTCCCTTTGGTTACGGCTTGAGCTACACCCAGTTCAGCTATGGGGATTTAGACGTGTCTTCGCCGAGTTTTGTGGATACAGACTCTATCAGTGTGCGTTGTACTATAAAAAACATAGGATCTGTGGCGGGGGCGGAGATTGTTCAGTTGTATGTGGGCAAGGAAACCTCACGCCTATTTAGGGCACCTAGGGAACTGAAAGGTTTTCAGAAAATCTATCTAGAGCCTGGTGAGGCAAAAGCCATCGAGTTTACACTTAACCCCCGTTCCTTTACGTATTTCAATGTGGATATTAGAGATTGGCATGTGGAAGCAGGAGAGTACGAGATTTTAGTAGGGGCCTCGTCCCGCGATCTTCGCCTGGCAGCGACGGTACAGATTGAATCAACGCGTCCAGAGGTTCAGGTGCCTGATTACCGCAGCAGCGCACCAGCGTATTATCGTTTAGGGAATCCAGGTTTGGAGATTTCCAGAGAGGAATTCCAGGCCCTCTACGGAAAAAAATTTCCCGTGCCCTACGGGGGATCCAGGCGTTTCCACAACAATTCAACGCTACAAGACCTCAGGGCCACTGCCCTTGGGCGTTTGGTGCTTGTTTTTGCCAAGAAGTATCTGTGGAAGATGACGGGTGCCACCGATGAGAGAGATCCTCTCTGGATCATGAGCTGGAGTAGCACGTTGGAGATGCCACTTCGATCTATTGTGGCCATGAGCGGAGGCACAATTCCAAAAAATCTGGTTGAGGGACTCTTGGCCTGGGCTAATGGTGAGCGTCTTCGAGCGTTGAGGTACTGGACTGTTGGCTAGTGATGCAATATTGCAGAGCTTTTCCAAACTTGGAGTTTCACTAATTTCTAAGGGAAGAAAAAAATCCCAGGGCCAGGACCCTGGGACAAGACAGTCTCTGTCTTAGAGGACTAAGTGTAAAGGTAAGTGTGGAATGATAGACTCGGACAGATACGATGGTTTTTGGCGAGGGTGTTTCTCTAGATTGAGAAATTTCTGGATGCGTTCCTTATCGGTACCCCGAGTTACAGTTAAGACATGCGGACGATAGTTTAGATTCTTTTTCATGATGAATCTCCTCTCGAAAAACGAATTTGGGGAAAACAAAAAGCGTAAGGCGTTTTGGCTCTAGCCAAAACGACACGCTTGGTGTACTCCTGTGAGGTTAGCTGACGGGTTCGGACGCCCAAGTCGCCCTTCTTGCCTCGGCTGTTGCCTCGGCAAAATTCACCCCAAAAGACTGGTTCCCCCACTCCCTATGCGGTCTTCGGAGATTTCATCTAAATTATAACATCGGGGCTAATAATTGTCAACACTGTTAATAGTCATTCCCATTTCGTAAAGTAATCGCCCAAATCTGGAGATTTTGGTGGTGATTTGGGGTTTGGGATGGGGAGATTCCGCTACGGAAAAGACCGAAAGTGGCGAAAGGCCTGTTTTTCAAGGGGAGTAGATTTACGATTTCCAGAGAAATTTTTACGAAATTCGTGGAGGGTTCAAAATGGTACGCAAACTAACCTTATTAGTGTTCCTCATAGTCTACCTAGGTACATGTGTGGTGACAGCAACACCGCTCAGGGTGTCTCCCGAAATGGAACTTTTAGCTGGTGTTTTGTCCCAAACTAGCTGGATTGACGATCGTGGTCCGAGGGGTTCTGGCAACGAATACTACCGTGCTCTGCAAGAGTTCTTCGCTGCCCACAAAGACCATCGTGCCGTCACATTGGCTCAAGAATTGACCAAGAAGAACTTTGCCTATGATGCACCACCCGCCTTCATATGTCATCTCGGACCATTACCTGATTTAGAATTAGCCTATGAGTACAGTGACTACCTTATGGGGCGGGCTGGGGGACGTGACATTCTAGAGTCATTTCGGCTAGCCTTGGCTGACCTGGCTGCAGAAGCAGAGTTCTTGACCTTTTATACCCAGTGGGAACCCTATTTGGAGGCAAGTCTTGCCCCTTCTCGCGATGGCTTTCGCGGGGACCTTGTAGAGAGTTGGCTACGCGATTTTTTTGGCTGGACGCCCACAGAGTTTCATCTAATCATGACGCCGAGCATGTTTCCTGGTGGTGGTTATGGTGCCAGTGTGACAGATGCGGATGGCAATAGTATCGCTTTTCAGATCATTCGCGAAAATGGTAGTAGTGAAGAACTTCCTGAGTTTCCCTCAGGAGTAAGTTTGGAAAACCTGACGATCCACGAGTTGGGCCATGCCTTTGTGAATCCGAGCCTAGAAGCATATCCCGATAGGGCTCGAGGCTTACGTCCCTTGCTCTGGCCAGTGCGTAAGAGCATGAAGGAGCAGGCCTATTCATCGGTAGCCACCTTCCTCAACGAACAGGTTTTGCGCGGCGTGGAGGTTATAGCTGCCCGGGATTTCTTTCAACCAGAGATTGAGACTGTGATCTTGGAAGGCCATGAGAAGCGGGGATTTTATCTGACCAGCTATGTGGTACAGCAGTTGGAGTATTACCAGGCTAACCGCGACCTATATCCAGTATTCACAGACTTTGTGCCTTTCCTCTATGATCAACTGGAGTTGTACCAGAAGGAAAATAGCACTTGGAAGGACCGCATTTTTGGGAGGTTCCTCTATTAAATCAGACTCTAGACGGAGATACTACCCATCCTAAGGCAGTTTATGTGAAATCAGGAAGTTGATAGAATGGACCCATCAAAGGGAGATGAGGGATGGACATGGCAAAAGACAAACAGACTCTTGGTCAGCGCCTCTTTATCAATCGCGATTTTGGCCTCCTTTTCTGGGGACGTTTGGTGTCTCAGGTGGGCGACGGCATTCATTACCTGGCACTCACCTGGCTGGTACTTGATCTAACGGGTTCAGGAACTGCACTCGGGACAATGCTGTTCGCGTCATCAATTCCAATGGTCGTTCTAGCACCCTTCACCGGTGTGTTGGCTGATCTGTGGGACCGCAAGACTATTGTAGTATCCATGGACGTACTGCGGGGTTTGATTATCTTAAGTCTGGCTTTCATTTTTAAGTCAGGACACTTAACCATGCCCATTCTATACATTGCCACGATTTTTTCCTCACTCTGCGGTGTCTTATTTGGTCCCGCGATCTCTGCAACCATTCCAGGTTTGGTGAAGAAGGAGGAGTTGGTGAAGGCTAACTCCCTGAACAATCTGTCTAGGGCAGCTACAATGATTATTGGCCCGGTGTTGGGGGCCTTCTTACTGGGGACAACTGGTTACTTCGGGGTCTTTTTCATTAACGGAATCGCCTTTTTGTTCTCTGCTCTATCAGAGACCTTTATTCGTTTCCCCCAGGTGGTAAGGGAGCAAACATCCACGCATGGACCTTCCACGAGCCGCCAGTTTTTGCTCAGCTTCAAGGAAGGATTCACCTACATTTGGCATAATGCGGGCCTGAGGGCCCTGATTTTCTATGCTACTGCCCTTAATTTTTTAGGAGCTCCCTTGCTGAATGTCGTGTTCCCCTATTTCGGCAAAGAAGTCTTATTGCTAGAAGCCCAGCAATATGGGACCATTCAAGCTATGCTTCCAGTGGGTTTTTTAATCGGGACTGTATTGGTGGGATACTTGACCAAAAAGTTTCGTAAGGAGTCTTTATTAACGTCAGGCATTACCATGCAGGGGCTGGTAGTGGGACTTGTGGGTTTTTTTGCCATTCCTTCCGTGTATGGAAATGCCGGTCTTGTTAATACCTTGGTGGCACTTTCTAGTTCCTTGTTGCTCATTGGTGTTCTGAATACTTTGGTGAACGTGCCATTTCAAGTCATGCTCCAGGAGACAGTGCCAGATGGTTATAGGGGGCGGGTGTATGGGCTCCTTGATAGCATAGGGCAAATGCTAGTACCGCTTTCTATGGCTCTCTCTGGAGTATTAGTGGATAGTCTTTCGGCGGCAAGTTTGTTCATGTTTAGCGGGTTGATTACGGCCGCTTTTGGACTGCGCATGGCGTCCTCGGCCAAGATTAAGCTTCTTTATGCCGAGCAAGAGGCAGCTTGATGGGGGGGCAACCATGATTCTACAGGTAACGACTACGCGAGAACAGCAGTTCATTGAGATTACGAAAGATATTCAAATGGCCCTCCAAGAAGAACAGGTGCAAGATGGGTTTGCCCTAGTCTACGTTCCCCATACCACGGCTGCTGTGACCATCAATGAGAACGGAGATCCTGATGTGGTGAGGGATATCATTCATAGTTTGAATCAGGTGTTTCCGGTAGATGGAGACTACCACCACTATGAGGGCAATTCTCACGCCCATATCAAAGCTTCTCTCATGGGTTCTTCTTGCATGATACCTGTAGAAGACGGTGCGTTACAGCTTGGCACTTGGCAAGGAGTCTACTTTTGTGAGTTTGACGGGCCGCGAAGGCGCAAAGTACAGATTAAGATCATCAAGAGCTGAGGGAGGCGGGCTATGATCCGAGTCGAGTCATTGGTAAAAACCTATCCAAGTCGTAAAGGCAAACCCCCGATTAAAGCTGTAGACGACATAAGTTTTAGCGTTGCCGCAGGAGAGTTGTTGGGTCTTTTGGGTCCAAATGGGGCAGGAAAAACCACCACCGTGAAGATGCTCTGTGGTTTAATTAGGCCGAATTCTGGTCAGATCGTAATTGATGGTAAGGATCTTACCCAGCGGCGAATTCCAGCACTGTCTAAAGTCAGTGCTGTGCTCGAGGGCAATCGTAATATCTACTGGCGGCTCACAGCCCGTGAAAACTTGGAGTTTTTTGCGGCCCTCAAGGGTCTGAATCCAGCTCATGTCCGTGGGGACATCGATCACTATCTAGAACTCTTCAACCTCACGGAGAAAGCTAACGTGGAAGCCCGCAAACTGTCCCGGGGTATGCAGCAGAAATTGGCTATTGCCGTGGCATTGATCTCCCAATCTAGGGTGGTCTTACTGGACGAACCAACCTTGGGCCTTGATGTGCAGGCCTCCTATGAGATACGCCAGCTATTGAAAGAAATTGTGCATGATCAAGGACGAACTGTAATTCTTACGACCCACGACATGAATGTAGTACAAGACACCTGCCAGCGAGTGATCATTGTAAATGAAGGCAGAATTGTGGCTGATGATAGCGTACATGATCTCCTGGATCTATTTAGAGTGAGGGTCTACAAAATTACGATTCAAGGTGTGTTAACTCCATGCCAAAGAGCGTCCCTCCTAGACATGGAGCAGGTGATCATTAAAGAGGAGTCCCCGGAGCGTACCTCCATAAGTGTCCGCTTAGAAGAGTCTCAAGTGCTCTACGGGGTCATCGGGATTCTAGGGTCCAATAACTCGCTCATTGAATCCATTGACCAAGAACAAAACAACTTTGAACGAGTATTCTTGGAAATTGTGGAAGGAGGAACCCAAGGTGCCTAAGAAGCTTCTTTTAATCCAAGCCTTTTTCAAAAAGGAGTTCATCATCTATAGGCGTTATCTGCTCAATAGTCTTGGCGGCATGATCACTCTATATGTGGTTTTTCTGCTCCTTCTAGGGGGATTTCAGGGGCTCAGGACTTTAACCGGTGTGGAAGGCGATACCGTCGAAGGCTTGGTAGTAGGCTATGTGCTTTGGTTCTTTATGCTTTCAACCTATCAGGATGTGTCCTACGCCTTGCGTAACGAAGCCAAGGAGGGAACCTTGGAGCAGCTATATATGTCAGTTCATGGTATTGGCTGGGTCATGGGTGCCAAGGTCGTGGCTGCATTCTTTATTAACTTAATGCTGGTAGCGGTTTTGCTCATGGCCGCGCTTGTGACAACTGGAGTCACCGTGAATGTGGATCTCTTCTCTCTTTTTCCTCTCGTGGTTGGTACCTTGCTTGGCAGTGTAGGCATAGGCTTCGCCATTGGTGGTATCACTTTGGTCCTCAAGAGGATTGATAGTTATACCCAAATGGTGCAGTTTTTGTTGATTGCCTTGGTGGCAGCCCCCGCAGGACGCGTGATGTGGATGCGTTTTCTGCCTTGTAGTTATGGCTCCAATCTGATCGCGCAAGTTATGGTTGGTGGACAGCACATAACGCAATTAGGGCTAGGGAATGTGACAGCCATGCTTTTCATAGGAATAGGGCACTTAGGATTAGGCTATGGAGTCTATAAGCTCTGTGAACGCAAGGCCATGGTTCAAGGAACGTTAGGACATTACTAATTAGGTGGCCGAAAGTGCCTATCCTAAGAAGGCGATGTCTGGAAAATTTCGGGGACTGATTCCGATGCATGGTATTCTCTGACGTTTCGCAGAAGAGACCAGACTGGAAGAACGCTTGGCTGGTAGGTCAATACCCAGGGATCTATCACCCCGGGCATTTCTTGAGTCTGATACATGTCTTAGTTAGCGATATTAAGGGTCTTCTCTGGTGTCTGATCTTGTAGGTCCAGAACGCTCCTTTGCCATCCTTTTCTTACAAAGATCCAGTAACCGTAGAGGCAGACAATGAGATTACTAAAGCTCATAGAAAACCAGATACCGGTAGAGCCCCAAGTCGTCAAATGCTTGAAAAACAGGATCATGGGCAGTCTAACAAACCACAAGCGGCCGATTTCCATACTCATGGAATACTTGGTGTTCCCTGTGCCCTGATAGAGCCCAGTGAAGACACTGAATATGCCCATCAGTGGCATGGATAAAGAGATGTAGAAAAGATAAGTGAGGGATAGCTCGATGACCGAGAGATCATCCCGAGATTGCATAAAGAAGTTAATGATCGGGTCGTCAAAGATAACGAGGATTCCCGCTCCCACAACTCCGATCAGAATGGTAAGCACGAGTGCCTTATAAAACGACTCCTTCACGCGGTCCATTTGACGAGCCCCTACATTCTGACCAACTACTGTCGTTAAGGCATGCCCTATGCCCATGGCTGGTTGCATAACTAGAGATGTTATACGGTTAACCATGGCGTAGGCTGCGAGGGTGGCTGTGCCGTAAGAACCAATGAAGCTGTTTAGTACAATAAAACCTAAGGATGAGCCCGACTGTCCGATGGTTGAAGGTAAGCCCACAGCAATGATTTCTCTGATAATTCTCCTATTGAACCGAAACCCCCTGAAGCTTGGTATGATCTTGTTTCTCTTGCCAAATAGCATCATGAAGCCTACGCCCGCCAGAAGAGCCCTAGAGACTAGGGTAGCCCAGGCCGCTCCGGCGATTCCCCAATTAAAGGTGAAAATGAAGATGGGATCCAAAACAACGTTAATGATGGCAGAGACTCCACTCAAAATCATGGGCGTGATAGTGTCGCCCTGGGCATGCATGATGGAGTTGATGTTAAAGAACACAAACAAGAAGGGTAGATCTAAGAAGGTGATTCGCAAATAAACGTTACCGAAGTCCGCCAGTTCACCGGTTGCGCCCATTAACCGAATCACGAAGGGACTGAGCAAGTATCCCAGGGCGGTAAAGACAAAGGAGCTCAGGATCGTTATGATCATCAACTGTGCGGTATAGTCTTTGGCTCTTTCGAGGTCGTTATTACCAACGAGTTGCGACAAAAGGGAAGTGCCTGCAATGGATAGGCCCATTCCTATGGAGATAAAAAGAAAGTTCACTGGCCAGACAAAGGCAGTGGCGGCAAAATGCACCGAAGATATTTTGCTGACCCAGATTCCATCGACCAGATTATATAATGTCTGAATAAGACTATTGATGATGATTGGTGTAGAAAGCGTAATGAGTACCTTATAAATGTTTCCCTTTAGAATAAGCTCTGTCCTGGTTGCCTTTTTCACAAGCACTCACCTTAGTGTCGTATTTGTAAGTCACATTAAGTTATTATACCATGCTGATTTGCGAAAAACCATGGGGTCATTCCTCATGGTGTTTTTGTGGGAAAAATCCAGCCAAAAGATATTCTACTACGCTCAAAAGCAGAGCAAAGCCCACTAAGGTGCCAAATGTGGCTCGAAAGACCGTGGCTAAACTAACTAAGTAAGCCAAGAAAGCTGCAACAACTCCTTGGAGGGGGGCAGTCATCACCTGTGACCATGCTTGTTGCAGGGCCAGGCCAGTTAAATACAGATTCAGCAAGGTCGCTGGGATGGCAAAAAAGAGCACTTTCCACCAGGGATTACTGTCAAATAGGGTAAGTGTTAGCAGTGATACCACTGTGATCATGGCGTATTTTCCGAGGAAGTGTGACTGATTAAACATAGGCTAACCCCCCAAAGTTAGTCTGTGCGGAAAACTCCTTAAAATACAAGCTTTGAAAAAGCAGTTGACAAATTTCAACGGAGAGTTTATGATACTAGTGTACTAGATAACTAGTGCACTAGTAGAAAGGGGTGGCAGGAATTTGAAGATTGATTTCAGTACATCTACACCCATATATTTGCAGATCATAGAGGAATTTAAACGCCAAATTGTCACTGGCCAATTACAGCCGGGAGACAAAGTCCCTTCCCAGCGGGATTTGGCGGCCCAGGTCAAAGTTAATGCCAATACCGTTCAAAGGGCGTATCGTGAAATGGAAATTTTGGGTCTTGTGGAAACCCTGCGGGGACAAGGCACGTTTGTTTGCCAGAATCAAGGAGTTGTGGAGGAGACGAGGAAGGAAATGCTGACGAATCTTGTGGATGAGTTTGTCCGAGCTGTACAAGCACTCGGACTGAGCGAAGAAGCTACACTAGACGTTGTGAAGACTCGATTTTCGGAGATTGACAGCAAGGAAGAGGTGAATAACAAGTGACCACAACCAACCAAGTATTAGTCGTTAGGAATCTGAGAAAGAAGTATCCTAAAGTGGAAGCGCTGAAGGGTATTGATTTGACTATGCCCCAAGGTGAAATCTGGGGTCTCTTGGGACCCAATGGAAGCGGTAAATCAACGCTATTGAAGTGTATCGTAGGTTTGGTAAATCCCGATGGAGGAGACATTGAGATCTTTGGACATAGTCGTTCTCGTCACACGAAGGCTCAAATAGCTTTCGTTCCCGAAGTGGAAAACCTTTATCGTTGGATGACGATTAGGCAAGCAATAGACTTTACCTCCACCTTCTACGATGACTGGGAAGAAGAGCGGGTACCTGGACTCTTAGCGTTTATGGGGCTAGATCCATCCAAGAAAGTGAGCTCCCTCTCTAAGGGTATGCGGGCTCGTTTGAAACTCATTTTGGCCTTGGCTCGTAAAGCGCCACTGCTCTTGCTCGATGAGCCCTTTAGTGGGATTGATCCAGCCTCCAGGGATCGGATTGTGGAGGGAATTGTGCGTCAATTCAAGAGTGAAGAACAGACCATGATCATTTCTACCCACGCGGTAGGGGATACAGAGCAGCTTTTCGACGCGGTGGTCTTTCTAGATGAAGGTACCATCAATCTTCAAGGTTATGCAGAAGACTTACGCCATCAGTATGGAAAATCCATCAATGACTTGTTTAAGGAGGTTTTTGCCTAATGAAGCGTTTTCTCAGGTTGTTGCGAAAAGACTTGCAGGCGAGCCTTTTACCCATGGGCTTTCTCTCCGGGATTACTTTAATTCTCATGTTCTTCACACGCTTTAAAATATCAACGGGTGGTTGGCCGATTGAAGCAGCGTTTGCCTCTATTGTCATGCCCCTTGTGTTTTTACCTTTGTGGTTGCTGTGGCAGAGTTTTCAAACCTTGCGAACGGAGTGGCGTGAAGATACAGTCTACACCCTCTTGGTCCTGCCGGTGCCTGGTTGGCAAGTGATGTTAGCCAAACTGCTTGCGATCTGGATAGAGTATACAGTCCTCTTGGGGGTGACTGCAATTGGTACACTGCTGTTTTTCGCTCCATTGGTGCAGGAAGCCATGGAGATTTTGCCGAGTGTCGTCTGGGCGCTACGAAATGGCCTCTTGTTGTATCTAATTGGCCTTGCTCTGCTCGCCTCGGTGGTCATTTTTGTGCAATTGGCTTTTGTAATAAGCAAGATGGCAGGTCGCGTACAGGGCTTAGTGGCTATTTGGACATTGATTTTGAGCGGTTGGTTAGTGGAAAAGCTTGGTGTACTTCTTGAACCTCTCTTCCGCTGGATGCCAAAACTTCCATTGCATAAGCTCTTCCGCCTCGATGAGCTAAGGCAGGGGATAGTGGCCGAGTGGAATCTTGCCCCTGAAATGGGCACTTGGCTTGGGATTCTTGCCATACTTGTCTTAACAAGCTACCTCTTTGAACATTATGTGGAAGTCAATGGATAGGAGGGGAAAACAATGAAAATTCGTAGAATGACGCTGGCTGTTCTTGCGCTGTTAACACTACTCTTTGTTGTAGACGTCCGCTATTTTGGAGGAGACCAGAGTTCCACTGGACAACCCTCGATCCATTTTAATATTGGTCCTAACTTCAGTGATGCCGCATTTGAGAAGAAACAGACGTTCATCCAGTCACAGGATGAGTTTACTACCCTTGCGATCAAGGGGCAACAAGGTGTGATTCATCTCAGATCTACAGACGATGACGAGATTAGGGTCATTTCCACCATTGGCGCTGATAGCCAAGATGTTCTAGATCGCCTCGACGTAAGAGAGAGTATTTCTGAATCCGAGCTTGGCTACGAGCTAACTGGAGGAAAGAGTGAAGGCCAAAGCCTGCAGGAAGCTGAGGTAAGTTTCGTGGTGGAAGTTCCGGCTGGTATGGAGGTAAGCGTTGAACAGCATTTTGGGCAAGTCAAAATTAAAAGTTTCGTGGGATTCTTGAACTTGGAGGCAAGTTTTTCCGATGTGGACGTTTGGGGTTTGGAAGGAACGGCGACGATCCAAAATCGTTTTGGTGTCGTAGATCTGCGCCAAATCGCGGGACCCATTACTCTGCATGACTCCTTTTCAACAAGCACCATTGGGCTTGCCGCCATTGACGGGGGCTATGACTTCGATATTGAGGTCACAAACGGCTCACTGAAGCACAATGCAGGGTTTAAGGTTGACATTGGGGAGAATCGAGTCGGGGCCCGTGGGCAGTGGGGTGAGGGTGTGCATCCTGTGGTGATTCGGTCGAATTTTAGTACTGTGACAGTGAACTTGGACAAGTGAAGGGGAAAGAAGGCGAACGACTACACTGAAGAGCGAGGAACGTGCCGGCCAGGCACGTTCCTCCATACGTTGTAGTTATTCGCCAAGGAATCCTAGCTCTTTGAGCTTTGCCATGGCAACCTCCAAATCTTCAGGGGCTACCATAACCACTGGTCCTGTGCAACCCATGCCTGCTTCGGCATAGATGTTCTCTTTCCAGAGGGCTTCAGTTGCATCTTCAATTTCTAAAACGTCAATCCCTGTAATCTCTTGGTCCACAGGTTTTGCTGGGGGCTTTTGTACCCCGTCTGCGGCTTCGGCTTTGATCAACTTGGCCTTCGTTAGCTCTGCCTCTACCAGCTCAGGCAACTTGGCGTTCGCCATATCTGCCGCGAACTCTACTGCACCTGCAATAACGGGTGCACCAGAAGCTCTGGAGACGATATTGACGATTTGCTTGTAGCCTTCACCTACGCCTGGACCATAACCATAGCCTACGCTCTCAATGCTTCCACCGGTATTGAGGGCGGAGAGCATTTTGACGAGGATGTTTCCTGTCAGGGAGTCCGTGACAAGAACATCACAGGCGCCAGTCAAGGCGTCATTACCGCGCATCACTGCTTGGCCGTCTGCACGCCCTGAGGCCGCCCAGTTGATGGCATAGCCTTCTTTTTCGAGATCGCGCAATGAACGTTCCGTTGTGAGGGCGCCATCCACATTCAGAATTCCTACTTCCGGATCTTCGATGCCTAAGCCCTTCGCTACTGCAACGCCCAAAATGGCATTTTTGTGCATGGCTTCGGTGCGGTTGCCAGCAGACATTCCAGTTGTGGATGCAATGAGCATTTCACGTCCAGTGGCTGGGGCCATAACCCGACCGATGGTTGTTACGCCTAGTGGGAAGTTGTAATGCATGGTGACGCAGGCGTCAATCTCGCCAGTTCTTAGGAGGTTTTCCATGGCGGAACGCTGCTCTTCTTCGGTGTTGGCTTCGACCACAGGCAGGGATGTGCTACCTTTTGGTCCGATAGCTACAACCTTAATATTCCTGTGTTTGCGCTGGGCCAGCTCGGCACCGCGCACAACTTCTTCCACACCGTGTTCGCTACCGAGTAGGGTAACACCTACGGTGACCATCTTTTCCGCTGTTACAGTGGTGGATGATCCCTTCCCACTATTGGGTTCCATGATGAAAGAAACACCATCAAAGAGGTTGGTTAAACGGGCCAAGAAAAGACTACCTTTACCCACAATCATAACCCGTTTCAACGTGCCGTTTAAAAGACCTTCACGGGCAAAGCCTACGAAAGGTACTCCTGAGGGAATGTGTCCCTGGGTGGGAGCCCAGCCCTTTAGTCCATGTTCCTCTACAAAACTGTTGATTTCCGTCCGCTCAAGGGAACCTTGTTTTACGCCTAGGGCCGCAATCATCTTGTAGTTAGCTAGAGGTACATCGCCAGCTCCAGCAGGAACTGTGATCTCAGGGTTTTGCATTTCTACGCTGAACTTATCAACATCAGTAATGCTAAGTCCGGCAGCTTGCAAAGGATCGGTAACTAGGGCGGTTGTAACTGCTTGTGGCGAGGATCCTGTGCCCACTCTGTGCCGTCCGATGGCATCGGTACGAATAATGGGGTTGACTCCATCATCGGCGCCGATCAGAAGGGCAAAGCCACCCATGCAGTCTTCCAGGACAGGCACTTCCTTTTTGACATGGTCTCTAGAGTTCATACCGAGCTTGGCTGTTGCTCCACCTGCCACAACTACTACGTTCTTATAAATGCCAGACTTTACCAAACCAGTGGCATTGATAACACTATGGGCGGGGCCAGCACAGAAGGAGCGGGTGTCAGAACCGGTGGCATTGATGCAACCGCATTTTTCGCCAATGGACTTGGCAAAGTTGCCCCCACCCCGCTGGTTCATATCTCCAGCAGCTTCTTCGGAGGTTTCAATAATATAGTCAACGGTGGCGGGATCAATGTCATTATTCCACAAGAGATGTCTAAGGCTGAGCACTCCACCTGCTTTGGCTGCTAAATTCTCAAACATGATATCAGCGCTGAGGTTAACGTCATATTCATGGGCTCTTTTAACACACCCAACTACTTTGCCTTCGAACTCCAGGGGCACAGCGGTTTTTTTGTCCAGAAGCCCATTGATCTCGTCTATAGCCTGCGTTTTTGCTAGGATTGCAAAATCTTCATCCGTAAAGAGGGGATGGCTCTGGAGTCGCTCTATTACTGCTTTGGCAAAATTATCCTCTATGAGTACCAATTCAAAGGCGTCAACGATTTTCATCATCGCTATGAATTCATCCATGGGGAAGATTTCGCCAAGCTTGCCTTGCCTCTTTGGCTCAGCCAGGTTCTCATACCACGGCTGAGGAATTTGAGCTAATTCGTCTGGATCGATGTTTCCAATATAGACCTGGTTCGGGGGATAGGCTACAACACCTTCAAAGGGGCGCAAGCCCTTCTGCACTTGTTCAAATAAAGGAGAGTCAGGGTTTTTAGCCCGCTCCATGGTTAACGTAGTTCCATGGGTGAGCACCATATCTGGTGCATGGAACAGACAATAACTTGCTGCTTTTACAACAGGGTTGGTCAATACACACACCTCCACATAGGTAAAGGGTCCCTACCCTTGCTGATTGCTACTGCAATCGGATGAATACTTCGTATTCATCGTGGAGTTTGACATCGTCAAACATCCACTGGGCGTGGGACCCTTCCAACGTTCGTTAATGCTTAGTCTTCAAATACAGTCTGTTCAGAAACCGGTGTCGCTAGGGCACTTAGTGCCTTTTCAACAAGCTTCTTGCGCAGACTAAACTCCTCTTTTTCCGACAGTTTGGGATTCCCTAATGGATGGGGAATGGCCACTGCCGGGACGATTCGGTTTGCTCCCACGGTTAAGGAGATGGGCGTCACTGTACAAATGTGTACAACAGCGATTCCAGCCCGTTCAATTTCTTTTACCATCGTTGCGCCGCAACGAGTACAGGTGCCTCAGGTGCTGGTTAAGATAACTGCCTGTACACCTTCGTTCACCAACTCGTGGGCGATTTCTGTGGCAAACTTCACGGCATTTGCTACTGATGTGCCGTTGCCCACTGTGGCATAGAAGTAGGGGAACAGTTTACCTATTTTTCCTTCCTTCTCCAGAGCGCGCAAAGCATCTACGGGCATGACCCGGTTGGGTGCTTCGTTGGCATAGACGGGGTCATATCCGCCATGGGCTGTTTGGAAACCCTCAGAGGTGAGACCTTCTAGGCCTTCGATGGAGTACTTGCCGTAGTGCGAAGCGCTGGAAGCCTCGATGCGGTCGGGATTGCCTTTAGGGACGATTCCGCCGCTGGTAACCAGTGCTACAGTAACCTTACTGAGCTCAGGGATGGCTGCTGCTGGTTCTACCCGGTCAAAGAGGGGAATAGGATACTCTGTTTCAAATTCTTCCCCTGCGAGCTTCTTAAGGAGCATGTCAACGGCCCGATCTGAACCTCTTTTTTCGGCGAAGACGTTCTTACGAATGCCCCTGCTGAGGTAACCTTCTTCAGTAGGAGTACCCATAGGTTCGCCATTAACAACTTTGCCTGCTAACTTGGCTATAGCGGGCAAGGCAGTACGCATACCAGCTGCGGAATTAGTCGTTTCAACTATATAGAGGTATTGGCGATAGCTTTCTACCCCGGGATTCTCTATATACATGCCAGAAACGGCTGGAATACCCATATCATGAGCAATCTTACCTACGGTTCCGCAGGCCATACCATAGCGTCCTGCATTGAAGGCAGGGCCAGCGATGACCAAATCAGGATTGAAATCCTTGATCATCTTACCCACGGTGGCGCTTGCTTCCTCCAAGTTTTCGTTGAAGTAACTATCACCACAGATGATCGTTCCAACGATGGTACAGTTCTTTGGAAGCAGATTGGATAACCCTACGCCAGGACCAATCGGTTTATCGTGACTTTGGGGCTCAATGTGGGCCATGTCTTCTCCGCCAATTTGTCCAAAAAATTGATTTATATAGAGAACGATACGTTTCTCATCCATGCATTTACCCCCCATTCTGTGTACGATAGGTGGTGACTTCCTTGATGATGTCATCTACATCTAGAACCATTTCCATCATACTAATCTGGTCTTCCCACACATCTTCAGGAACGATGTCTTTAAGCTCAAGAATATGGTATACGGGGAGTTCTAACTGAACTCCTGTCAATGGACCCGCAAAAGTAGGATCACCAGTTGTAACTGTTTCAGCGGCTAGACCAGACGCTTCTGCTTCTGCTCCACCTAAGATTACAACTACGTTTTCCTTGCCTACCTTTTCAACCAACTCTTTAATTCGAGTTTGGTTTTCTAGGTCCATTGCTCCTGCCGCCGTTCAAACAAAGCATTCGGTGGTGGAGAAACCTACTATTGCGCCTGAGTCTTTGATGCAGGCTTCAATAGCTGGACCCGGAATACCATCTCGATCGCCAATAACAGCAATATGCTTGCCTTTTAGATCGATCATGGAACCAATTCCTCCTTCTGTTTTAATATTCGCGAGCTGTTAATTTGTTGAATCCAAGTTCGTTCGTTGCCCCCATAATGGCCTGCAACTCTACTACGATAGTTCCGTCATCCTTGCGACTTCCTTTGAAACCTCCAGCAATCACTTCAGCAGGTTCAACATTGCCAATTACTTTATCCAAAACTGGCAAAGTAACAAGTTCGTTGGCATTTCCGCCGGTAACGATGGCATTAGCCAGGGGGCTACCGTCTGCTAGGGACTGGGATGTTCCATCTTGACCTGCGTATTCATCGGTAACTAGAACGGTTTTAATGCCTTTGTTCTCGATCTTGTTGCAGTTCATGATCAGGTCTGTGTCAGGGTTACCAAAACCTTCTTCACTGATGATCACACCATCAACGCCTAGGTATTCGACCAACTTAGCTGTCAGGTCAGACGAGCGCTGTTTGTCCAGCAGAGTCACGTTCTCATTTGTGATCACGCAACCTACGAAGCAGAGGTCCTTGCCGTGACGAGCGAGCAGGTCGTGAATTACAGGGCTGTTGAGGTGGTGATAGCTAGTGTTCTTGTCACAAGCGGATACGCAGTTGCCACTGACAATGGCTCCATCCATCACTTCGGTTGGATACATGAAGGTTGGTGTCATGTTTTTGACATCCACTCCATAAAAATACGTATCATGGAGCAGGCCTTGACTCTGTAACATGTACACATAGGCTACCTTCGGAAGATCAGGATATTTCTCGTGATACTGGTGCAAGGGCAGATACTCATATGTTATGGTCTCATCTGGTGTCAGGTTGCGAGCTGCTTCTCCTAGATAGTTGGCTGCCCGGAGCCCCATTTTTCTGAGCGCTGCTTCGTGCTGATACGTTACAACACCTTCCGCTGGCTCAGCTACGATCACAAGGTTGTTCAGTTGCGAGAATGGAGTAAGCTCTGCTCCTGGGCCCGTCATGTCAATGATGCCCTCTTGATAGCCTACAATTTGACCCGTTGTCACGACGGCAACCCCTTTGAGTACATGGGTCGTGCCTTGACCTGCAGTAAACATCTTGCTGACCATGCCTGGGAAAATCCCGCCATCTTGTTCTGGTTTGACCCGTGGTTCGATGACGTCTTTACAGGGCATAATGCGCACAGATTCGCCTGGGCGTGCAATGTCAATTGCTACCGAGGCTAGGTGTTCATCTTCCAGCAAATATTCAGTGAGTTCGTCCTTGTTCACGAACAGGGTTTGGTCTTTGACTTCCGTTTTGGAACCAAACTGCAAATCTTTGATGAAAATGTTACCTAACTTGAACTCCATACATTCACCTCCTCTAGCATGGTTTAGCCGATGATTTCTTGGATCTTCTTTTCAACATCCTCAGCTCCAAACTCACCGCTAAACTCATGTTGCTTTTCTCCATTGTGGTAAAAGGCAATGACTGGCAAAGACATGACGCCTTGGGCCATGGACAAACGCCTTGCGCTGGTCGTGTCTAAGGAATAGAAATTCATCTTATCCTTATATTTTTCAGCTAGGTCTTTCATGGCTGGCATGAGATTCATGCAGGGTACACATTTTGGACTCCAAAAGTCAACCACTGCCCAGCCGCTGGAGTTGGGAATATGTTCCTCCCAAGAATCTTTATTGAGCTCGATCACTAGGAAACTACCTCCTTTACTTAGTATTCAAGTCCTATATTACGCATCCCCCCTTCGTAATCCTTCTGGTTTAGGGGCTTTTGTCGGCGAATTCGTCAAAATATTACACGCTTGTGAAATTCGTAGCTAAGCCCAAAAATCGGGGGGATAACCCCCGCCTTTGGTTGTTAGGGATCCGAATTCTTGCACCTTTTCTTGCATGAGAACGAGTATTTGTCAAATAATAGGGTTGAACGCCTAAATAGACGGAGGTCTGAGCATGAAAAGATTTATTACCATTGATGGCAACGAAGCAGCCGCCCATGTAGCCTATGCTTTTACTGAGGTGAGTGCTATTTATCCAATTACTCCCTCGTCACCCATGGCAGAGTTGGTGGACGAATGGAGTGCCCATGGTCGCCAGAATATCTTTGGCGATGTGGTCGAAGTCGTCGAAATGCAATCTGAAGCCGGCGCTGCCGGTGCTGTCCACGGATCTTTGAGCGTTGGTGCCCTCACTACAACCTTCACAGCTTCCCAAGGTTTGTTGCTAATGATCCCCAACATGTACAAGATCTCGGGAGAGCTCTTGCCCTGCGTTTTTCATGTCAGCGCTCGGGCCCTTGCCGCTCATGCCTTGTCTATCTTCGGCGACCACCAAGACGTAATGGCTTGCCGTCAGACGGGATTTGCATTCTTAGCATCAGGCAATGTCCAGGAGGTTATGGACCTGGCTTGTGTTGCCCATCTATCAACTCTGTCTGCTCGGGTACCCTTTTTGCACTTCTTTGATGGGTTTCGTACCTCCAATGAATACCAAAAAATTGAGTCTCTGGAATACGACGATATGGCGAGACTGATCGATTGGGATGCACTACAAGCATTTCGAAAACGGGGTTTGAATCCTGAGCGTCCAGTTACAAAAGGTACGGCCCAGAATCCGGATATTTATTTTCAAGGTAGAGAAGTGGCGAATCCTTTTTACGAAGCCATCCCTGGGATTGTTGAAGATTACATGAACCGCCTGGGAGACCTTACGGGTAGACAGTACAGGCTTTTCGATTACTACGGCCACCCCGAGGCCGACAGGGTTATTATAGCCATGGGTTCGGTTTGTGATACCATTGAAGAAACCGTAGATTACTTGGGTAAAAAGGGCGAAAAGGTGGGTCTAGTCAAGGTTCGTCTCTATCGGCCCTTTTCTGAACACCATCTCTTGCAGGCCCTTCCTCAAACTGTGAAGAAAATAGCGGTTTTAGATCGCACAAAAGAGCCCGGTTCTAGCGGGGAGCCTTTGTACCTAGATGTGGTGAAAGGCTTAAGAAATCTGCGCCCTGCGCCTCAGATCGTGGGTGGACGCTATGGCTTAGGCTCCAAGGATACCACACCCTCCCAAATCGTGGCTGTTTACGAGAACCTTAGACAGGCAAGGCCACAAGAAGATTTTCACCGACCCCGCCATCAAGGATGCGCTGGACAAAAAAGGGATGCTGTTCTCCAGCGCCAATTCCATCAACTGGCTATTGGGATTATCGATGATGTCAGCCATAGCTCGCTTCCTGCAGGAGAGCCCATCGATATCACTCCCGGAGGTACGATTAGCTGCAAGTTTTGGGGACTAGGCTCCGACGGAACAGTAGGGGCGAACCAAGGTGCCATTCGCATTATTGGAGAACACACCAAGCTTTATGCTCAAGCCTACTTTTCTTATGATAGCAAGAAGTCTGGTGGTACTACTGTTTCCCACTTGCGTTTTGGAACAAAGCCCATCAGGGCGCCGTATCTCGTTGATCATCCCGACTATGTTGCCTGCCATAACAAGGCCTTTGTGAACAATTATGACCTCCTCAAGGGGATCAAGCCAGGGGGAATTTTCGTGCTAAACTGCCCCTGGGAAAGAAAAGAGTTGGACGAAAACCTTCCAGCCCATCTAAAACGCAGTCTAGCTGAAAAAAACGTCAGGTTCTACACCATTGATGCCATTTCCATAGCAGGTAATCTGGGTTTAGGGAACCGGATCAACATGGTGATGCAATCAGCATTTTTTAAGCTGGCGAAGGTAATTCCGGTGGACGAAGCTTTAGCCTTTCTTAAGGATTCCGTAGAGGAACTCTATGGGCGTAAGGGTCAATATGTCGTCGATATGAATGTGGCCGCCATTGATCAGGGGGCAACCTCACTTAGGAAGATTAGCGTTCCGCCTGAGTGGGCCCACCTAAGCGATGACCGTGAAGATGATGCCGAAGGAGATCCATCTTTTGTGGAGGAAATTCAGCTACCGATGCAGCGCATGGAAGGCGACGATTTGCCCGTGAGTGCTTTTGTGGGTCGGGAAGACGGTGCATACCCCAATGGTACCACCGCCTATGAGAAGCGGGGGATAGCCGTGACCATTCCTGAATGGCAAATAGAGAGGTGTATTCAGTGTAACCAGTGTTCCTTTGTCTGTCCCCATGCCGTCATCCGTCCATTCTTACTGGACCAGCAGGAGATGGAAGGAGCGCCCCAGAGCTTTAAAACCAAGAAGGCCATAGGTAAGGGGATTGACCACTTTGGCTATCGCATTCAGGTGAGTCCCTTGGATTGTACGGGATGCGGTAATTGCGCAGACGTCTGTCCTGCGCCTGAAAAGGCCCTAGTAATGAGGCCAGCCGATCAGGAGATCGCTAAGGAGAAGGATAACTGGCTCTATGCTCAACAGATCACGAGCAAAGAGGACTACGTGAATTGGCAGACGCTCAAGAACAGTCAGTTCCGAACACCCCTCTTTGAGTTTCATGGCGCATGTCCTGGTTGTGGAGAAACCCCCTATATTAAGCTCTTGACGCAGCTCTTCGGTGAACGGATGTTGATTGCTAATGCCACCGGTTGTTCATCCATCTACGGTGGTAGTGCCCCTTCATTCCCTTATTCCGTGAACTCCCAGGGAGAGGGTCCCGCTTGGGCTAACTCCCTGTTTGAAGATAATGCGGAATTTGGGTTTGGAATGCGTCTAGGTGGAAAGTACAGGGAGGGACGCCTTAGACAGCTGGTAGAACAACTCGTAGCCGAAAACTCCCTGTCCCAAGGAGCCAAGGATGCCTGCTTGGAGTGGTTGGAGCACAGGTGTGATTCTCTTGCTTCCGCTCAGGTAGGCAAAAGGCTGGTGAAGATGCTAGAAGGGGAGAGGGGGCGTAATCCACTCATGGAGGAAATCATCAGAAATAGGGAGCATCTAACTAAAAAATCCCAGTGGATTATTGGCGGCGATGGCTGGGCTTATGATATTGGCTACGGAGGAGTGGATCACGTATTGTCTCTGGGAGAAGATCTCAATATGCTTGTCTTGGACACCGAAGTATATTCCAATACAGGTGGCCAATCCTCCAAGGCGACGCCTACGGCGGCAGTGGCCAAGTTTGCGGCTTCAGGCAAACGCATCCGTAAGAAAGATTTAGGCCGCATGGCTATGACCTATGGATACGTGTATGTGGCTCAGATTGCCATGGGTGCTAACATGAATCACACCATCAGAACCATCTTGGAGGCAGAAAACTACCCGGGTCCATCCCTGCTCATTGCCTATTCCCCCTGTATTAACCACGGAATTCGTAGTGGTATGGGATCTAGCATTCTTCAGGAAAAGCGAGCGGTTGAGGCTGGTTATTGGCACCTCTATCGCTACAATCCTCTTCTGAGAAAGGAAGGTAGAAACCCGTTTATCCTAGATTCCAAGGAGCCAAGCTCTTCCTTTAGGGATTTTCTAATGAGCGAGGTGCGTTATTCTTCTCTGCAGCGGACCTTCCCTGATGTGGCCGCAGAGTTGTTTTCCCAGGCAGAAGCGGATGCGGCTGAACGCCTCAGGGAGTATCAACGCTTAACCAGCTATTGAGAAAGAAGGAGGGGATCAGACCTTGAAAGGCTGATCCCCTTTAGCCTATTTGCGATTTTCATTGACCCAATCCCTAGCTAATTCCATGTCTTCGGCACTCGGTACAGTGACCTTAGAACCTGGTTTTTCCCGCTCGATATTGGCCCACGCTGCTGTGGAGTGTTCCTCTATTGGTACATCTCGTATCCTTCTAGCTTTATTCTTTCGTTTGGTCATGGTGTCTCCTCCTTGCACTTAGTTTGAGAAAAAGGACCATAAGCTATAACAGTTTTGTTTCCCAAATGAAGGGATATAAAGGAAAATGTCAAATAATCATGGTCATGTAAAGAGGAGGATGATCAGATTGCCCATTACCTTTAGTGGAAAAGAACTACTGCAGATAATTAATGGGTTGGTTTCCATTCCAAGCCCCTCGGGGTACACCGATCGCATCATTGATCATATGGCAGATTACTTGGACAAGTTGGGGATCGCAAACAAGAAGAACCGCAAAGGAGCCTTAATTGCCACCGTGCCAGGAAAGAATGACAAGGTGCACCGCTTGGTGACTGCGCATATCGATACCCTTGGGGCCATGGTCAAGGAAATTAAAGCCGATGGCAGGCTACGTCTAACCAAAATCGGAGGGTCAAGATGGGCTCATGTAGAGGGTGAGTACTGCAAAATCTTCACTACAGATGACAATACCTTCACGGGTACCATTCTCATGCACCAGACCTCTGTCCATGTCTACAAAGATGTGTCCACCGCAGAGCGCAATCAAGACAATATGGAAGTACGCTTGGATGCTAGGGTGACAAACGCAGATGATGTGCGAAAACTCGGAATTAGCGTGGGCGATTTTGTGGCCTTTGACCCCCGGGTAGAGATTTTACCCAGTGGGTTCATTAAATCTCGGCATCTCGATGATAAGGCCAGTGCAGGCATTCTCCTGTACCTGCTCCAGGAAATGCAGGAGAATAAGGTGGAGCTTCCCTTCACTACACACTTTCTGTTTTCCAACTATGAGGAAATCGGTTTTGGCGGTAATTCCAACATTCCAGAGGAGGTCGTGGAGTATCTAGCAGTGGATATGGGGGCCATTGGTGATGGGCAAACGACCGATGAGTACACAGTCTCCATTTGCGCCATGGATTCTTCGGGCCCCTATAATGCCAGGCTCCGTCAACACCTGGTAGAATTGGCTCAGAAGAACGGTATAGAGTATAAAGTAGATATCTATCCTTTCTATGCCTCCGATGCCAGTGCAGCCTTAAGGTCAGGTCATGACATTGTCCATGGATTAATTGGCCCTGGAATTGACGCCTCCCATGCCTTTGAACGTACCCATGTGGATTCTGTTGTGAATACAGCTAAGCTTGTCTATTTCTACTTATTGTCTGATTTAAGTTAGTGTATATGGTCTACCCAAGGCAGGTTCTCCCTAGAGAGAACCTGCCTTCGTAGGCTCTAACACCTGGTCACGCAGGTAATCCTCGAGCACATCTCGCACAGAGGATTCTAAATGCAGGATCTCACCTTTCTCTAGCATGGGGTAGCTTGATCCCCACATGAAGGTCGTTTGTGTGTAGGATAACGAGTTCCTTACTGCTGACCGTGACGGGAAGGGTTAGGATGAAAAGGACGATAAGGAGTTGAAGAGTTCTCTGTCTCCCCATCCTATACATGGGAATTCTCCAAGAGGCGCGTTTGCCCACGAGTCAATGTAACCGGTTGCGCAAAATGGGAGAACGAACAACTGTCGCCTTGCACTAGGTTATACGATGTATGTTTCGCTGCAACTTTGACATGCAGCTGTGCTCCCCTAAATTTGACTTTGAAGCCATAGCTCTTCAGCTGCTGAGGCACAAAAGGCTTAAAACTGAGCTGGCCCCCAAAGGTGCGCATGCCTGCAAAGCCATTGACCACTCCCATCCAAGAGCCAGCCATGCAGGCGGTGTGCAGTCCCTGCCAGGCATTGCGATTGTAATCATCGAGATCGAGCCGAACTGTCTGCAGGAAGTAGTTGTAGGCAAACTCTTCGTAGCCTAGTTCTGAAGCGATGATGCTATAAATGGCGGGAGAAAGGGAAGAATCGTGGGTTGTCTTGGGCTCATAATAGTCAAAATTCGCCTTCTTTTCGGCCAAGGTGAATTGATCCCCCAAAAGGAAAAGGAGCAAAATAACGTCGGCCTGCTTAATCACCTGATAGCGCCAGATCACAAGGGGATGCCAATTTGCCACCAGGGGAATTTCATCCTGGGGGATGGAGTCGATGTCAAGGGGATCCTTGTCGAGAAAAGAATCGTCTTGAGGATGGATGCCTAATTCATCGTTAAAGGGTAAGTACATATGATCGGCGCACCTTTTCCACAGGCTAAATTCCTCATCGGAAAGACTCAGTTTCTCTCGCAATTGGGCATACTCGGTGGGATAGCCTTTCATTAATATGTCCCGGGCCTCCAAGGCCAGCCTGAGGTTAAATTGTGCCATGTAGTTCGTGTAGCAGTTGTTGTTGACCCCGGGCTTGTATTCATCGGGTCCGCAGACTTCACTAATACAGTATTGACCGTTTCGGGATTCCAGGAAAACTCCACGGTGAGCCCAGCATCTGGCAGTCTCGAAGAGAATTTCTGCGCCCATTTCTACCAGAAAATCCGTGTCTCCAGTGGCTTCCAGATATTTGTGGATGGCGTAGGCCACCGCTGCATTAATGTGGTACTGCACAGTGGAACCAAGGAAATTACCCGAGGCTTCATGACCGTTAATGGTGCGCCATGCATAGAGAGCTCCTTGGTCGCGCATGCGCTTTGCGTTTAGCCTGGCTGCATCTAAAATGCTGTAACGGTACTCCAGGAGTTTACGAACTAGACTTGGCTGACTGTAGAGGAAAAAGGGGATGATGTAGGTTTCTGTATCCCAAAAATAGTGTCCCTCGTAGTACTCACCGCTTAATCCCTTGGCGGCAATGTTGGTTTTTCCGTCTCGTCCAGTGGACTGGAGCAGTTGCAAAGCATTAAATCGCATACCTTGCTGGAGCGCAAGATCGCCTTTGATTTCCACATCCGTATCGTCCCAATACTTTCTCAAAAAATCCACATGGGCCTGTCTTGCAAGGTCATAACCTTGCTGGGCGCTTCTAAGCGCAAGTCTTTCCACAAAGCTACCTAGGTGTTCTTCGGCTGTTTCTCTAGATGAACTGAGCGCGACGAACTTGTCCATCGTAACCATTTGTCCTTCCTCTGCGTCAAAACGGACGAGAAAGTCAAGGCAGGTTGTGGATGCGGATCCCATGATGGATGTGGCAGGTGTGGTGCGGTGGGTAACTGCACAGGCAATGGTCAATCCGCTGTTTTTCGTGCGGGACATTAATACTCCGGTTTCATTGGTAAGTGTTGTGGATATAACTTCCAGAGCCGGTTCTCTGAGGTGGTGGTAGTTGGTGACGGCTCCGTTGATGTGGGAACGGAGGGTAATGGGTCCTGAAAAATTAAGGGGACTGACGGAACAGCGAAGGAGGGCAAGATGTTTGTTGGCATGGGAGATAAATCGCTCAAATGAAATCCAAAGGCGTCGGCCCTTGGGACTCGTCCAGGTAAGCTCCCTACGCAAGACGCCTTCTTTAAGGTCCAATGTTCGGGAATAGTCTTCTATGGTACCGGAAAACATGGAGAATTCTTCACTATCCAGGAGAATCTTAAGTCCCTTCCAGTCCGTCACGTTAATCATGGACTGGTACTCGGTGGGTTGTCTGGCCATATATTCGCCATAGACGATGGGTTCGGTTTCGTAGATTCCATTGATATAGGCTCCGGGAGTGGACGGAATGTGCCCCGGTAGCCCCTCCTCGAAGGTGCCTCGTATACCTAGGTATCCGTTGCCTAGAGAAAAGATAGCCTCGCTCTGGTGGTTGTAAGCAGACTTAAATTTCGTCTCCACCACCTGCCAAGGGTCAAAGGGATAAATAGATGGTCTGTTCTGATGAAATTTTCGCATGGTTAATCTCCTTCAAACAGTTCTCCGTTTTGTATTTGGCGATTTTCAGCCAATATCCTTCTCACTTAATAATACCTCAGCGTTCAGGGTATCCTGTGATGAGAGAGAGCTTTGAGGTGGTGACTTAAATTGAAGATTTTGATGTTGTCTTGGGAGTACCCTCCAAAAGTAATTGGAGGTTTGGCCAGAGCAGTGGCGGATTTGTCGCAGGCTTTGGTGGAAGAAGGGTACGAGGTGTCGGTGGTAACTGGTGATTGGCCTGAAAGTGAGCAGACGGAGTACGTCCACGGGGTTCGGGTGTATCGAGTCAATCAATTTTTCCCCAAACCCATGGGCTTTTTGGATGAAGTTCACTTTATGAACTACCACTTGATTCAAAAGGGAGCCGAGCTTTTGAGTCATGTGGATTTTGATCTAATCCATGCCCACGACTGGATGGTGGCCCCTAGCGCTAAGGTGCTGAAGCATGCTTTTCAAAAGCCATTGGTTTGTACCATCCATGCCACGGAATGGGGGCGCAACAATGGCCTGCACAATGACATGCAGCGCCACATCAGTGATCTAGAATGGTGGCTCACCTATGAGTCCTACAGAGTGATTTGTTGCAGTGAGTACATGCGGGAAGAACTACGCAAGATCTTTCAAGTTCCAGAAGACAAGCTCAGCGTGATTCCCAATGGTGTACGGGCACAGGATTTTGCCAATGTCCATGAAGACCTTGACACGTGGCGCAACAACTGGGCGACACCTGAAGAAGAAATCGTATTGTACGTGGGACGTCATGTATATGAGAAGGGTATTGATCTCTTGCTGTCGGCGGCCCCTAAGGTGCTTTGGCACCGGCCCCAGGCCAAGTTCATTATTGCCGGCAAAGGACCCTGCCTAAACGAGTTGAAGAAACAGGCTTGGGATTTGGGTCTTGGCGAGAAGACGCACTTTCCGGGATTCATTGATGACCGCACGCGCAATAGTCTGTACAGGCTAGCAGATGCCGCGGTATTTCCCAGTCGATATGAACCTTTCGGCATCGTGGCCCTAGAGGCTATGGCAGGCCAAGCGCCGGTTGTGGTTAGTGATGTGGGTGGTTTTACCGAGACAGTGCAGCACGGGGAGAATGGACTCACGTTCTATGCAGGTAATGCTAATTCTTTGGCTGACAATATTCTGCACCTCCTGGAAGACAAAGCCTTCGCCCGCAATCTAATTGAACGGGCTTCCCGAGATCTAAAGGAGAAGTTCGATTGGAACCAAATCGCCCGTCAGACTGTGGAGAGCTTTAAACAGGCCGCTTTAAAGCCCCACGAACACAAAGAGTTTTATGAGCGCTACCAACTCACCAGTAATTTTTCGGAAAGGGGGGGACGGATACGTGAAAGCAGTAATCATGGCCGGTGGTGAGGGGACTAGACTTAGACCCCTCACTTGCACCTTACCCAAACCCATGGTGCCCATCTTGAATCGGCCCATGATGGAACATATCCTGAACCTCTTGAAGCGACACGGATTTAGCGAAGTGGCCAGTACTCTGTGGTATCTTCCTGATGATGTGACGGCCTATTTTCAAGATGGTTCGGCCTTTGGCGTCCGTATGGAGTATTACATAGAGCGGGAACCCTTAGGGACGGCAGGCAGCGTGAAAAATGCATCAGAATTTCTCACGGATACCTTTGTGGTTGTAAGCGGTGACGCCCTTACAGACACCAATCTGAGCGAAGCGATTGCTTTTCATAAAAAGAAGGGATCCCTGGCAACGCTGGTTTTAACGAGCGTGCCCAATCCCTTAAGCTATGGAGTTGTGCTGACTGCGGATGATGGTAAGATCACGCAGTTCTTAGAGAAACCAACGTGGAGCCAGGTGTTCAGCGATACAGTGAATACTGGCATTTACATTTTGGAGCCAGAAGTGTTGGATTTGGTCCGTCCGGGGCACAAGGTTGACTTTAGTCAAGATGTGTTTCCGGAGCTCTTGAGACGTAAGGCCCCACTTTTTGGTTATGTGGCGCCTGGCTATTGGTCTGACGTGGGAAATCTTGAGGTGTATCGCCAGGCGCAGAAGGACTGTCTGGATGGAAAAGTGCGGTTAGAACTTCCGAAGCCCCTAGGGGGAAATGTTTATCTGGAAGATGGTGTGCAGATTCATCCGAGCGCCACAATCGGAGGTCCAGTTTACATCGGTCGGGGTGCCCGCATCGGCGAGCATGCCTATGTGGGACCATACAGTGTCATCGGTCCCTACAGCCAGATTGATGCTCATGCCAATCTCAAACAAAGCCTCTTGTGGTCAGGAGTCAAGTTAGGCAGCCGTACGCAGTTGAGGGGATGCGTCTTGTCTAAAGATGTGGTGGTGGAAAAGGAAAGCGAGATTTATGAAGGTGCCGTCCTCGGACCAAAGGTACGAGTCGGAGCTATGTCAACAATCACCCCGAACACAAAGGTATGGCCCGAAAAAATCATACTGAGTGGCACCAAATTGCGGGGCTCTTTAGTATGGGGTAGTCAAGAACAAGGGCCGATTTTCTCCAAGCATGGTATAGCAGGGGATGTTAGAGCGAATCTGACTCCAGAAATCTTAATCCAGATCGGACTAAGCTACGGTGCTTTCCTTGGTAGGCAAAAACGGGTGTTAGTCACCAGTGACTTCTCCAAGGTCGCGGATCTGGCCAAGCGTGCTCTCGTAGTTGGCCTCAGGGGTGGTGGCCTCGATACCCGCGACGGCGGCGAGGTTGCTGGTCGCATAACCCGCTTTGCCGTCCAGGAAATGGCTCTAGATGGAGCCCTCCACGTGGGAGTCGACGCTGGTGATCCCAATTTAGTGTTTGTAGAATGCTGGGATGGGAGGGGCCGTTGGCTCACGAAGGGGGACCAGAGGAAAATCGAAGGTATTTTCGTCCGAGAAGACTACCCCCGTTTTGGCGCCGAGGACATGGGCGATTTTATCCAGGTGGCAGGTTTGAAAAACCGTTACCTGCAGCGCCTAAGCAGACACTATCCTGCCGGTTCACCAGGGTTTCAAGTGGGTTTGCTGGTGGAACCACGCACCGATCCGCTCGGCGAGATGGTTCAGGACTTTCTCAGCAAGAGTGGTTACGTGGTTGTAACAGAACGGATGGAAGGCCTCCCTACCATAGTTGTGCAGAACCAGAACTGGTTTTTTCAAGATGAAAATGGGGCTCGTCTTTCCACGCAGGATTGGTGGAAGGGATTCGTTCACGCCTTGAAGCTACGGAACAAGAAAGCAGTGGCCATGCCAATACATCTTTCGGAGACCGTGGCTCAAACCGCAAGGGAGCAAGGTTTGGACGTGTGTTGGACGAAAATAGAGGCCCCCTTCTGGATGGAGGTTGCCGCAGAACTGGGAAACACCTTTGTTGAAGAAAACTTGGAGGTCTTTCCCCATATAGAACCACTAGCGAGTATAGGGGAACTTTTGGCTCTGGTCAGTTCGAGTAAGATGCCCCTTAGTTCGTGGCAGGGAACGTCACAGATCAGGACCACCGAAGTGCCATGCCCCTGGGATGAAAAGGGCAGGGTAATGCGGAAGCTGATCGAAAGCTCGGATCCCGAACGCACCTTATATCTGGACGGCATAAAGGAACGTCGCGATGGTGGCTGGGCCTTAGTTGTCCCAGATGGAGACGAGCCAGTTTTTCGGCTGTATGGTGAGGCTGAGAGCGAGTCTGAAGCTACAGGCCTCATGGAACACTACATTGATTTGATTAAAAGGCACCAAAGCGAGGAGAGATAGGACATGGTAGCTATTCCCCAACCAAAAGTAGCGTTCTTTTGTATGGAGTACGGATTAGATGAAACGTTTTCAATCTACTCGGGCGGCTTAGGGGTGTTAGCAGGAGATATTCTGAAAACAGCCCGAGATATGCAATTGCCCTTTGTTGGGATCGGTATTCTGTGGAATGAGGGATACTCCGATCAGTACCTCGATAAGAACGGTTTTCCGCACCACTCTCGGCAAAACTATGACCGTGCCCACTTGGAGGATACCGGAATCACGGTGAGCTTATGGATTCGAGGGGAGGAGGTTACCTGTAAGGTTTGGAAAACAGAGGCTTTTGGAAATGCCACTCTCTACCTCCTAGATGCCGACCTGCCAGGTACTCCCCATGGATGGATCACCAGGCAGCTCTATGCCAGTTCACCTCAAGAACGAGTGGCGGCCGAGATGGTACTAGGTATCGGAGGAGTACGTTTCTTACGAAGACTGGGTTTTGAGCCGGATATCTATCACCTCAACGAAGGCCACGCCGTCTTTGCCGGCCTCGAGCTAATAAGGGAAAAGATGTCCCGCGGGGTAGATTTTCACAGTGCATGGGAAGAAACCCGCCAGCAAATCGTTTTTACCACCCATACACCTGTGATGGCAGGCAATGAAGAACATGACCATGGGTTGCTCAAGCATATGGGAGCTTGGGTGGGCTTAGAGTACGACCAGGTGGAACAGATCGGTGGGAACCCGTTCAATATGACAGTCGCGGGCTTGCGGATCAGCTACATATCCAATGCCGTCTCACAACTTCATGGTGCTACCGCTCGTGCTATGTGGCGGGGTAACCCGGGCACTGCACCCATCATCAGTATCACCAATGGGGTTCATGTGGACACTTGGCAGCACGAGCATATGAAACAGACCTATAACGTACAGGGCAACCTCTGGAAAGCCCATCTCCAACTAAAGAAAAAACTGCTGGAGGAAATAGAAAAACGCACAGGCGTCACCTTGGATTTAGAAGCTCTCACCATTGGGTTTGCTCGCCGCGCAGCTGCTTACAAGCGTAGCGGCTTGATTTTCTACAAGCCACATGTCATTGAACCCCTTTTGCGGAATCGCACCATTCAATTGGTTTTTTCTGGCAAAGCCCATCCTGAGGATGAGTGGGGCAAACAAATTGTCGCCAATATCGCCGAAATGGCCTACAAGTTTCCTGATAGTGTAGTTTTCCTGGAAAACTATAACATGGAACTGGGACGTATTCTCACATCCGGTTGTGATGTCTGGCTCAACACACCCCAAAGGCCATTGGAGGCATCGGCTACCTCTGGCATGAAAGCGGCCCTGAATGGGGTTTTGAATCTCAGTGTCTTGGATGGTTGGTGGACGGAAGGCTGTCTGCACGGTGTGACAGGCTGGCAATTTGGAGGTGGATATGAGGGTCCTGAGCAAACGATGGTGGATGCCCTTTCACTATACGAGGTTCTTTTGGACGAGGTTATTCCCATGTACTATGAAGATCGCTCTCGTTGGCAAGACATGATGCGGTCGAGCATCTCCATGGCTCTACACCGCTTTTCAACGAAGCATATGCTCACTGAGTATAATAACCTCATGTATCAACCCTCAACGACTTTGCGAAAGATTAAGCGGGAAGTCGCCAATGCCATGGCTATCCAGTGAGAATAAAGCGCCAGATTCTGGCGCTTTTGCATTCTATAGGCTATACTTAAGGGCAGGAGGGGAGAGCCTTGTCCAACACCGATTATGTCCTGCTACAGCGCCAGCTCCAGAGTCTTTTGGAGGGAGAGACCCATTGGTTGGCAAACTTGGCCAACACATCATCCCTGCTTTTTTCTGAGCTCAAAGACCTAAACTGGGTGGGCTTTTACCTTTGCGAAGGTTCTGAACTCGTCTTGGGCCCATTTCAGGGAAAACCTGCTTGTGTACGTATATCAATAGGCAAAGGAGTTTGCGGAACCGCAGCTGAAAATCGAAAAGTCATAGTTGTTCCCGATGTTCACGAATTTCCAGGGCACATTGCCTGTGATACCGCCTCCCGATCGGAAGTAGTGGTTCCCATGATTACCGCGGAAGGAATTCTCGTGGGAGTCCTTGATGTAGATAGCCCGGTCTTGAGTCGTTTTACGGATGAAGACGCCCGAGGGTTGACTTCCATCGTAGACATCCTCATGAGTGCCTGTCATTGGCCAACCAACGCCTAGCCTTGAACGATTTTGAGTTCAACGCCATACTCTTGTCTAAAGGCCTCTGCTTGGCGGTGGGCATCGCGGATTTCGAGATCGCGTTTTTGCGTACCGAAGACTTTGAGTTCGCAGACACCTTTCGTCACAGTAGCCTGTAGATTAGTGACTACCCCTGTTCTGGACCGATCGAGGCTGTGGGCTACTTGCAGCAAGGGAGCAAGCTTCTTGATGCGCCCAATGTCCTCGGGTTCAATGGGACCATGGTCCACATGATTTTGCAGGTTGGCCTGGAAAAACCCATCATGGGAAGCTGCTAGAAAAGCGGCTAATACCCGTTCGCGATGGGTTAGACCTAAAAGGGGAGAATTCAGCACAGTGTAAAGAGTGTGTTTCTCCAGACTCTCAACACTGATTACTACCCCTAACTCATGGAGAAGGCCAGCAATGAGAAGCAGTCTCCGTTCGTAACTTCCCAGATTATGCAGTGGTGCAAGCTGGTCGAAGAGAATCACGGCCAGATTGGAGACGCGCCGCAGATGGTTTTCGTCAAGGCTGTGGTAGTCGATGAGGTTATTGGTATGATGCGTAAGTACATTAAATAAGATGGGATCCCGAGGATAAATGTGTTTATAAAATAATCCGTCCCTGAGACTACTGGCACTGACCATAAGCTCCGTTCCCTTAATAGCCTTGAGTAAGCGGTAGATAATGCAAATACCTGTGACACTAAGATCGGC
>ENA-UOOH01000722-UOOH01000722.1-fermentation-metagenome-genome-assembly--contig:-NODE-722-length-35784-cov-19.641188_pt1 | contig 35784 bp, 31 predicted proteins | sample MGYA00245778_ERZ724025 | MGnify/ENA primary metagenome ERZ724025 (study PRJEB28704, sample SAMN03018313) | fermentation metagenome | biome: anthropogenic terrestrial biome; feature: soil; material...
CGTATTTTACAAGTAAAAACGCTTGATGTTCAGCTTTGCTGAACGAGTTCACTTATTGCATCATGCCGCTTACTCCTCCTGCCCCTAATAGAGCGGCAATTGACAGCAAAAGCATAAAAACGGCTGCTCCCACAACACCTAATATGGTCTTCATGCAATCCGATACGCTGCTCATGCAATCAAAAAAGCGTTCATCTGCAACGGGCTCTATAACGGCAGCAGCGAATCTATACATCATAGAAATAGTAAAGATTTTTAAAATTGGCGTCAGACAGGCTGCTAAAGTTATTATCATGGTTGCCATCCCTGCTGTATTTTTTATAACAAGAGCACAGCTTATTATTGTATCTGCGGCATCCGCCATGTATTTACCGGCTACTGGAATAAATGTGCTCATAGCTGCCTTTGCAGTTTTGGTTGTTGCACCGTCTATAACCGCACCTGCAAAACCACGTAGTGCTACCGCAGAAGCATATAAAGTTAAGATTCCTCCAAGTCCCCAAGTAACAATTTGCTTTAAAAAAGAGGCCATTCCCGATACTTTTATTTTTTCCGAAAGACCACTGATAATGTAAAGTATTCCAGCCATAAAGCAAAGCGGTAAGAATACGTTATTAAAAATTTTTACCGTAGCCTGAATAGCAAAAAGGAGTATTGGCTGAAGCGTGCTACCTGAAACAAAATTTCCACTGGATATTAAAAGTGCAATCATAGAAGGTATGGCAAAGCTTGTTATCTTATCAACAATCCCTAAAACCTCTCTTGCATATTCCAAGACATTTTGAAACCCCAAAGCAAGCATAGTTACAACAGCTGCATAACAAGAAAAATATGCCAGTTCCCCTACTGTACTCTCCTTAAAAGAGCCTTGAAGATTCTTTATAAACGATGACAAAAAGATGATAATAATTAATTTTAAAACAAGGGCAAAATTCACTTTTATCTCGCCTATAAGTAAATTTATTATCCTTTGTGGCAGACCTCCCATATCATCTTTTAAGTTCCCACGCACAAGCTCTTCCATAAGCTGGTTTGCGGAATAATAGGGAATCAGATCTCTGGCTTCTTTTGTCATGCTTCCTTCAAGATTTCTTTGGAGATTTCGTATTTCATTGCTCTCTAAGTGAGGCTCTATAAGCTCCTCAACCAAACCAGGGGCTTCTCCTGCCCATGATATCACTGGGAAGCATAATAGAATAACAATTATAAAAACACCTGCAGTCAAACTTTTTAACTTGCAGCTAAGTATATAAACCAAGTTGAAAAACATCCCAACCCTCCCTACAAATACACTTCCTTAATGTTGTGGTCTGCTTCTCTATAGCATGTTTAAAATAATACTCATTACCGATGTTATAATTGGAATTGCAGTTATCATTATAAGTATTTTCCCCGCCAACTCCACTTTTGCGGCAATTGCGTTTTGGGATACATCCCGGCAGCTTTCAGCTGCAAACTCGGTTATATAAGCCATACCGATTATTTTTAAAAGTGATTTTATGTAAACCCCGTTAATGTCTGCTCTAGTCATATATAAATCCACCAAATCAATAATGCTTCTTATTTTTCCTACCAAAGAAACCATAACGATTGCACCGAATGCAAGAGATATTTGAAGACCTATTTCGGGACGGCTACCTTTGATAATTAATATGAGAATAGCAGATACTATTCCCAACACCCCAATCTGAATTAAATCCATATAATTACCCCTTTTGTTTTGCAAGCAGTAGCCTGTATAACGCACATCCAGACTTGTTCAAAAATTGAACAATGTTTTTATCGTATCAAACAATTTGGCTATTTCTTTAACTACCATCAACAAAACCACAACAAGACCCGCAAGAGTTGTCATCATTGCTTGCTCGTCCCTGCCCGATTTCGTCAGCAAAGAATTTAAAACAGCCACTAATATACCTATTGCCGCTATACGGAAAATTAGATCAATGTCCATAAACTTCTCCTCATATAAGCACAAGTACTGTTGCTAAGCCTCCGAGTACACCCAGACTTTTATACAGCTTTTCTTTTTGCACCCTATCATTTTCAGCTTTTTTCTCTTGTAAGCCAAATTTATCACGCACGAGTTCGATATAAGATTTCTGACCTGCTTTATCGGTCTTTCCCAGAACCTCTCCTAAGGAAAACAACAGTTCCCATTCCTCTGGATGTAAAACCCATTGATCACGAAATTCACTCAGGATTTCTTCCCATGCTTTATTTATTGTTAGTTCTTTATTTCTTTGTATTTCAAATACTCTTTTTGCAAACAAAGACATCATCCCTTTTTTTGTGGATATTGACAACAAAGCCTGTCCAATAGGACGGCTCATATACAAAATTTCATTTTCCAGTTCCATCAAAAAAGCTTGTATCTGCCGTATGTTTTCTATCCTTTCTGTTAATCTGCGGGAAAAAGCAAACCCCGCCATTGTCGAGCTCCCCAATACCAATAGACTTCCTGTCGTTTTCAGAAACCAAAGCAAGGACATTCCCATCACCATCCAATATTGTTGTATGATATTTTAAAGCTTTGTCCACCGATAAAACTACAAAGCGTTCAAAAGCATTTACATTTAGTATTTCACTAAACCCATGCCTCATTTTCAAAGACTTAAGACTATATCCATGGGCGGTGACCACTAATCTGATCCCCGCGTTAAGAACCTGAAAAAGAGTTAAAACATCATCAGGATTCCCCAATTCATCCAAGGCAATGATATTCGGACTCATGCTTCTTAATAATATTTCCATGCCTGCTTTTTTATGAATACCATTTATTATATCCGTGCGAAATCCAAGATCATTTACGGGAATGCCTTTGTAAGAAGCGCCAATCTCACCACGTTCGTCAACCACACCTATCTTTAAGCCGCAAAAGCTAGGGGAAAATCCATTGCTTAAAAGCCTTATTATATCTCTTAAAAGAGTTGTTTTACCAAGCCCCGGCGGTGATATAATTAATGTATTGTATATATCGATGCTATTTTTTATAAGGAATTTGATTACATTTTTTGCGCATCCTTTAACTTCTCTTGCTATTCGTATATTTACCGATGAAATATCTCGTATATTTATTATTTTCCCTTCATCCAAAACCGGCGTCCCAATTAAGCCCACACGATGACCGCCTTTTATTGTTATAAACCCTTTATTTATGTCGTCCTGATATGCATACCAAGAATTTTCGCATATTTTATATACTGTTTCAGTCAGGTCTTCCGCTGAAACCACCAAAGCACCATGAGGTTCACGGCGGAAATTTCCATTAACGTTTATGTATCCATCTATTCCACCAGAATGAATCATAACAGGTCTCTCTACTCGTAGGCGTATTTCTTCAGTCGCAAAAAGAATTGACTTGTCAAGCTTATGAAGTCCTTTTTTTAGGCTTAAGGGAAGATATGGTATTATTTCATTTTGAATGCGATTCATCATATCGCTTTCGTTTTTCATTCCTACCCCCTGTTTTTTCTGTTGTATATTTATCTGAGCTTTTATCTGTGCCTGTCCTTATTTAATTCATTGTATGCTTTTACCCTAAGTTTATGACAAAAAAAGAAGTTCAATTTGCATGGCATATATAGTATCCATGTGATAAAATTAAGAACAGCAATAGAGATAATTCGTTGTGGTGTGTTGAAAATATAGCTTGCTAGCAAGCACATAAATAAAAGTACGCTATTTTGCTCTGCAAAAAACGGATCAAGCAATTTCTTCCGTTATTTTAAGTTAAATAAGATTTAGAAAGGGTTGGTTGATATGTCCGAAGCGATTGGAATAGTTGACAGCCATACGCATTTAGTTAATTCAGAAAGTATAAAACGGCTTGTTGATTCGTCTTATAAATACAATATTGATAAGCTTGCTGTTATGAGCCTTAACTGTACAGGTATATCGAATATTTCACAAAATCTGCTTTGTGCTTTATCTAAGGTATTATATCCGGGAAAAATTTATGCGTTTGGGGGTTTGACTTATCCCGAAAGTGGTGAAACAACAAATGGTCAGGAGCTGCTTGAGCAGACCTTAAGACTTAAACAGCTTGGATTTGATGGAATGAAGATGCTGGAAGGAAAGCCTGACACTCGGAAAAAGATCGGTTTACCATTGGATTCACCTATATATGATAAATATTATTCATATCTTGAATCCGAAGGTATACCTGTAACATTCCATGTCGGCGATCCTAAAATATTCTGGGATGCGGAAAAAGCACCCGAGTGGGCCAAAAATGAAGGCTGGCTTTACACTGACGGTTCTTTCGTATCAAAAAATACATTGTACAGAGAGGTTTCCGGATTCCTTCGCAAGTTTCCAAAGTTGAAAGTAACCTTTGCACACTTCTTTTTTATGGGTGAAGAAAGTATTGAACGAGCTTCAGAATTTTTGGACAGATGGGCTGGTGTTTGTTATGACATTACTCCCGGAATTGAAATGTATGGGAGCTTTTCTGAAAACCCTGAAAAATGGCGTGAATTCTTCATAAAGTATCAAGATAGGATAATCTTCGGTTCCGACAACGGTATCAGCGAAAATCTTGTGTATATCGATACTACAAGGAGATTTCTTGAGACCAATGACGAATTCATATGCAGAGGGATGACAATTAAGGGAATTAACATAGAAAAAGAAATTCTTTATAAGATTTATCGTGGTAACTTTGAAAGACGTGTTGGAAACACACCTGCCGGAATTAATTCAACTATGCTTCTTGAGGAATGCAGCAGAATTATTGATTATGCTCGCAATAGCAAAGCTACAGAAAGCTTATTGCCGGAACTGCAAAACCTTTATAACGAAATTATGAGAGCCGTTGATACCTGCACTTCTCCTGCCACGAAGACGATAACTTAGAAGTGGGGGATTGAAGCCCCACTGAAGCAGAAATCGATTTATTCCCAGGACACGCGTTTATTAGCCCATAGGGCTAAAAATACGCTCTGAGGCAGGATTCTTAGGTGTGTTTGATAAAAACACTCCATGCACAAAAACTAAGCTATGCAAGTAGCTTTCGTTTTATGCATGGAGTTTAGTTACAAACTTTGAAGTATGATAAAAACCGGAAGTTATTATCACACTCTTTCCATGTATTCACCTGTTCTTGTGTCTATACGAACAATGTCTCCTTGGTTTACAAACAGCGGAACTTTAATTTGTGCGCCGGTTTCAACAATGGCGGGTTTGTTGGCTCCGGTTGCTGTATCACCCTTAAAGCCCGGCTCTGTTTCGGTTATTTCAAGCTCAACGAAGGTGGGAGGCTCGATACCAATAACCTGCTCTTTGAAAAATAACACCTTGCAGCTCATGTTCTCTTTAACAAACTCTAAGGTACTTCCTATGCTGCTTTCATTTAATGGAATCTGTTCATAGGTCTGCTCATCCATAAAATAATACAGATCGCCATCCTTGTAAAGATATAACATATCCCTCTTATTTATCTGAGCTTTTTCAAACTTGTCAGTAGGGTTGAATGTACGTTCAACTGTTGCTCCGGTAATAACATTTCTTATTTTGGTACGTACAAAAGCCGCACCTTTTCCAGGTTTCACATGCTGGAACTCAATAATCTGAAAAACCTGATCATCCATTTCAAATGTAACACCATTTCTAAATTCTCCAGCACTAATCATTGTACCTCTTCCTCTCAATTCCTATTTAATTTAATAAATATTAACTTGCGTAATGCAAGATTTATAACTAAGTAACAAGGTGAAGCCACGCCCAGCCTCAATATAACGGTGTGTTGCGATGTTATCTTGCTTCGCAAAAAACGGGCTTACGCAATTTCTTCCGTGATTTTAAAAACTTGGCTGAAAACCACTATGCCTTAAGGCTAATTAGTTGACTCCTGTTCCAAGACGGGGTGTTCATTAAGCTGGTTTTCTTCCACGAATCTATATTAATTGAAAACAGTCTCTTTGGCAAGGGTTAAATTAACAAAACATAAGATGGCAATAGCTCGCCAAAGTTCCTCCATACCATACATCAGCTTTATCAATCATATTAATGAATGTGATTTCAATTTGGATGCAATATTAATTTCAATACTTCCAAAACAAGAGTAAACTCACATAGTCAGGTGCGTAGATTCCCAATTTGGTTTTTCGCAATATACTCTGCTAAAATAACAGCCAAACATGCGGTTAGTTAACGTTTTTTTGTATGAGAATACGCAAAAAACGGTTGGAAGCTGCGTGTGTGACTATTTTAGTGCATTCTTAGCCATTGCTATAGAATTATAATGCTCTTCGTTGATTTTGTAGGGATTTCTGCACCATCTGAAGTAAGGAAAACCATATCCTCTATGCGTACCCCGCCAAAACCCTCTACATAAATTCCCGGTTCAACAGTAAAAACCATGCCGGGTTTTAGGATTTCCTCTCCCTTAGGAGAAATTCCGGGTTTTTCGTGAATTTCAACACCTACTCCATGACCTAACCCATGACCAAAGCATTTTTCATACCCCTCATTGTTAATAATATTGCGGGATACACTGTCGAGCTCTTTACCTGTAATCCCCGCCGCAGATGCGTTAAGGGCTTCTAATTGTGCTTTTAACACTATATTATAAATTTCTTTTAATTTTTCATGCGGTTCGCCCATAAAAACTGTGCGTGTCATATCAGAGCAGTAACCCTTATAAATTGCGCCAAAATCCATAACAATAGCATCACCAGCTTGTATTTCCCTGTTTCCTGCAGTGCCGTGGGGCAAAGCGGATCTGGGTCCAGAAGCTACTATCGTTTCAAACGAGACTCCGCTTGCACCAAGCTTCTTCATTTTATACTCTAGCTCAAGAGCAACCTCGAATTCCTTTACTCCAGGTTTGATAAAGGGCAGAATTTCACTAAATGCCTTGTCGGCAATATTAACTGCTCCTGTTATCAATTGCAGCTCATTTTCGTCTTTTATCATTCTTATATTATCTATTGGGTTCTGTATGTTACGAAGCTCTTTAACCTCGGTCAATTTTTCTTTGATTTTGGAATATTCTGAATATGATACAACATTCCCCTCAAGACCAAAATTAAAGATGCCGTATTCGGAGCACAAGCTGCTTAAGACATCCAATGCGCCTTTTTCATGCTGTATGACTTCCACACCAGCAAAAACCTGTTCCTTTGCCTGAGTTGTATAACGGAAATCAACTATTAAATAAGCCTTTTCTCTGCTTACAAGGCAAATGGACGTAGAGCCTGTAAAACCTGTAAAATAAAACGTATTAGGTCTACCGGAAAGCAAAATGCCGTCCAAGGTTTCTTTTTCTAGTATATTTCTAAGCTTTTCTAACCTTTGAATCATTATTTATCACCCTTTAAAACATTAAGTCTTTAAAACATAAAGTGCAGCTAAATAGCTGTTAAAGCCAAACCCGCTTATTTGCCCAATACATACCGGAGCAATTACGGATTTGCTTCTGAACTCCTCTCTGGCATGCACATTTGACATATGCACTTCTATTGTCTTAACACCGGTTCCCTTAATTGCATCTCGAATTGCCAGGCTGTAATGAGTGAACGCTCCGGGATTAAATATTATTGCATCAACACCGTCATCCTGTGCTTTATGAATAGCATCTATTATCTCGCCTTCATGATTTGATTGAAAAAATCCCACTTCGATTCCAAGCGTTTCAGCCTCTTCGGTAATGGTTTTTTCAAGATCATCAAGAGTCTCATGACCATATACCTCAGGCTCTCTTTTTCCCAACAAATTCATATTTGCTCCATTAATAACAATGACTTTCATCTCGTTCCCTCCGTGCAGGTGCTAGATTCTAGATGCTAGGTGCTAGGTACTAGATGCTAGAGCATCGATTTCAACCTCTAATCTCTATTTTCTACACTCTAGCTTCTAGTCTCTAGTCTCTAGTCTCTAGTCCCTAGCCTCTAGCCTCTAGTTCGTAAGTCTTCTGCAATTGCAGCGGCTGCTTTTTTACCTGCGCCCATAGCTAAAATAACGGTAGCCGCACCGGTTACTGTGTCGCCACCGGCATAAACACCGGGTTTACTGGTAGCGCCTGTTTCTTCGTCAGCTATAATCCCCCCCCAATTATGGGTTTCAAGATCCGGAGTTGTTGATTTAATTAATGGGTTAGGGCTTTGACCTATGGCTATAACAACAGTTTCAACATCAATAACATGCTCTGAGCCTTCCTTTGCAACAGGGCGTCTTCTTCCGGAAGCATCTGGCTCGCCCAGCTTCATCTCTATACATTCCATCCCTTTAACCCACCCGTCTTCGGTGCCTATGATTTTTGTCGGATTGGTAAGGAGCTTGAAAACAATGCCTTCTTCTTTAGCATGATGAACCTCTTCTGCTCTGGCCGGCATTTCAGCTTCAGATCTGCGATAGACTATATAAACTTTTTCAGCTCCAAGCCTTTTTGCACATCTTGCCGCGTCCATAGCAACATTCCCACCACCTACTACAGCAACATTTTTCCCCACCCTTATGGGTGTGTCAACATGTGGATATAGGTAGGCCTTCATTAAGTTAATCCTTGTCAAAAACTCATTAGCAGAATACACTCCATTCAGATTTTCACCCGGAATTCCCATAAAGCTCGGAAGCCCTGCGCCGGTGCCTATAAAAACAGCCTCATAGCCTTCGTCTTTTAATTCATCCACAGTAATTGATTTCCCAATTACCATATTTGTTTTAATTTCAACACCAAGCTTTCTAACTGTGTCAATCTCGTCCTGAACTAATTTTTTTGGCAGCCTGAACTCCGGTATGCCATACATAAGCACTCCGCCCGGAGTATGAAAGGCTTCAAATATAGTAACATCAAAACCCATTTTCGCAAGATCTCCCGCACAGGTTAACCCTGCAGGGCCAGATCCAACAACGGCTACTTTTCTACCGTTCTTTTTTATGTCGTGTTTCTCTGGTTCTTTATGCGACATATACCAATCTGCAGCAAAACGCTCTAACCTTCCTATTGCAACAGGTTCGCCTTTTTTCCCTCTTACACAGAGCTGCTCACATTGTGTTTCCTGAGGGCAAACTCTTCCGCAAACTGCAGGCAGAGAATTGGTTTCTTTTATCTTTAAATATGCCTCTTTAATTTTCCCATCGGCAATCAATCCTACAAACTCTGGAATTTGAACATTAACAGGGCAACCTGCTATGCACGGTCTTGTTTTACAGGACAAGCATCTTTTTGCTTCCTCTACGGCCATTTCCTCAGTATACCCTGTGGCAACCTCTTTGAAGTTTTTATTTCTTACCTGAGGATCCTGTTCAGGCATTTTAACTTTTTCAAGTGACATATTAGGCATTACCCATTTCCCCCAATCTACAAATGTGTGCTTCCATACTTTCCTTTTCTTCGGTTTTATACATGTTCTGTCTGCGCATGGCCTCATCAAAATCAATTTGATGCCCGTCAAAATCGGGGCCGTCGACACAGGCAAACTTTGTTTTACCGCCAACTGTAACGCGACATCCTCCGCACATCCCCGTGCCGTCTATCATGACCGGATTCATGCTTACAACGGTTTTAATACCATAGGGCTTTGTGAGGTTTGACACGAATTTCATCATTATAAGAGGACCAATTGCAATCACCAAATCGTAATTGTTTCCCTCTTCAATGAGCTTTTTCAGCATGTCGGTAACAAAACCTTTGTTTCCATTGGAGCCGTCATCGGTTGTAATAAAGAGCCTGTCACTAACTTCTTTCATTTCGTCTTCAAGTATTATTAAATCCTTGTTTCTAAAACCAGCAATAACATCCACAGCTGCACCCATTGAATGCAGCTTCTTTGCCTGAGGGTAAGCAATTGCGGTTCCAAGACCTCCGCCAATAACCGCAACCTTTTTCACATTGTCAAAATGTGACGCTGTCCCTAAAGGTCCGACAAAATCAAGTATTGAATCTCCCTCTTCTAATTCTCCTAGGCACGTCGTTGTTTTACCAACTTCTTGGAAAATGATTGTAACTGTTCCTTTTTCTCTGTCGTGATCGGCTATAGTCAGTGGTATCCTTTCGCCATTTTCGTCAATCCTGAATATAATAAACTGACCGGGTTCAGCCTTCCGTGCAACATACGGCGCATCTATTACCATCATTTTAACGTTTTCATTCAGTGTCCTTTTTTTCAAAATTTTAAACATAAATCCTCCCCCAATATTTAAAGCATTCAGCAAAATTTACAAAGCATTGTCGCATACAACACCGTTATCATTTTACTGTATTTGATTATTAAATGCAATTGCATTTAAGCTTCTATTTCTATCTTTAGCATTGTAGTTATTACTATTCAAATACTATTTAATTCAACTTTCTCACCTAAGCTTGCTAGTAGTGTTTTGAGACGTTGATACCGACATGCTGGGGTGTAATATCACATCGCCGTCGGTAGCTTACTGTGCAGGCAAGCGTCAAAACACCCATCTACACCGGAAGCTGTTGAAGTGTTCTTAACGAACGGTGTTGTGTTTGATCCCGCTAAAGCAGCAAATGCAGGAGGTGTAGCCACATCAGCCCTTGAAATGTGCCAAAATAGCATGCGTAATTCTTGGACATTCCAAGTGGTAGATGAAAAGCTTAAAGAGATCATGATTAATATTTATAGAAATATTAGCTCCAACGCAAGAGATTATAGCATGGAAAATAATTTTGTCGCAGGCGCAAACATAGCAGGATTTATAAAAATAGCCACTACCATGTATACCCAAGGGGTTATATGGATTTAATGAGCACTATGCGTTTTATTTTATTCTGACACCAAAAATCTTTTTTGCATATGAGCCGACTACAACCATATCATTATAGATTGCCGGAGAGGCCTCGACATTTCGTTCCACCGATATTGTGTCAAGCGTTTCTCCTGTTTTTGGATCCATCAGGAACATGTTTCCCTGTGAGTCACAAAAAATCATATAACTTTTGCCCTCATCGGAATGAAAAACAGTGGGTGAAGACCAGCCATAATACCTCATTGTTTTAGTCCAGACCTCTTTCCCTGTTTCTTTGTCAAGGGCAACAAGCTTGCCACCCCATTCAGTGCCTGTTCTGGTAATGTTAAAAATAACAAGCCCCTCAATATCTCCTGTTCCAACCGTTGGTGTGGACAACACACCACCATTTAAGGTATTGTTATTAAAGCATTCATAGGAACGTGACCAAACCTGTTCCCCCGTAAGTGCATTTATTTTACGCACTGTAGAGTTGCCAATGGCTCCCTGAAGGTCAACCTCGTTTCCTGTATAAAGATAAACACCATCATCGGTTTCTTCTATAACAGGAGAACTGTCGGTGTCATCACCCACATTAAATGCCCATTTAGGCTTGAGCGTATTAATATCAAGGCATTGCAGCATACCTCCGTTATCAGCAAAAAACATCAGATCACGGTATATGGCAGGGGAGTTTTCAATACCAAGTCTAGATGTATAAATATTCGGGTATTTATATTTTACCGTCTCAGGGTTAATGGATATTTCACCTTTATTCGGATCAAATTTTGTATTTAGCTTTATCTTATAAACCAGTCCGTTTTCACCGCATTGGATAAGAGTATCAGTTTCCGCATGGACAAGACCGGTTGAATCAAAGGCTCCCCATGCTCTTGTTGTGATAGGATCCTTACCGGGAAAAGAGAAAATCTCTTTTTGATCAATCAAACTGAAAATCCTGTATTTCCACGGTGTCGATTTACCGCTTGCAAGCACATTAATCCCCATCCCACTATAAAGCAGCGGGTAACCGCGGGGATCAACAAATGGTGATCCCTTAATCGGAAAACCAATTGTAATATGAGGTCTTGTAGGCTTACCCGTTTCAAGATCCAAAAAGTATATGTTACCGTCAAGGGCAGCCTGGATGACCTCAACAAAATCTTTATCCTTAAACTCGCTGTTAAGATTCATTACTTTACGTACTTCTTCAGGCCAGCGCAGAATAAGGGGTTGCCCTGTCCAGCCCACTCCCGGCCATTGAGGATCTACAGAGGTAAGCTCATTATATGACCATACAATCTCAAGCTTTTCCTCCACAACACTCCGGGAACCAAAAGCTGCACCGCTCCTATAATTGTCACCGCGGAAGGTTGTAATGCCTTCAACCATGTCATAAGCTTCAGGTGAACCAAAGACAATCTGCTCTTGACTTTTATAATCACTAACAGGATCTGAGTTTATGTAAACCTGATGCTTCACTTTATCCCCACTGCTGTTACCTACATTTTTCGCTACAGGCTCAGGTGTTGGCGCTGGTGTTGGTGTTGCTGCTGTTGGAGACGGAGTAGCCGTAGGCTCAGGTGTTGGTTCCATAGTTGGTTCCGGAGTTAGCGTAGGGTTTACTCCAGGAGCAGTTGTTTCAATGTTATCACCCTGTTCTGGTAGATTCTTTTCATATATTCTATAAACAATAATTAACACAATCAATAAAATAAGCGGCACAATTAACATGAACGCTTTTCCTCTATTATTCCTCATTACTATCGCCTTTCTTTTTTTATTCTACATAATCATATATCATTTTTGATATTGTTGCAATCACCTCAAATGCCATTGCCTGCTCAACATTCTCACTCATTATGGCTATTGCATACGGCTCGGACGCAAAAACAATTCCAACATCATTATACACCTTGGGATAGTTTCCTATTTTGTGCGATACCTTTGTTTCCTTAGGCAGATATTTATTTATGCGGTCATTCCAAGCAGTATTTTGCAGATCTTCTATTAAAATTTCAGCAATATCTGGTGATTCCTCATAAAACCGATAAAGCTCCGCCGCATACATAGCCAAATCATAAGGGCAGCTTCGGTGGCTGTCTCCGTAATATATTGTCCCGCCTATCTCCTGCATGTAATGTCTAATGTTGTCGATACCAAGAATGCGAATTATCATATTCATTGCACAATTATCACTGTGTGCAATTGATAATCTGGCCGCTTCCCGAACAGTATATAATGTGCCAAAGTCAGATTCCTGAATAACACCTGTTCCCGGTTCAAAATCCTCTTCACTGTATGTTAAAACTTCATCTGGATCTATCCTTCCTGCTTTAATCTCACAATAGAGCATCATGTTCATGGGAAGCTTAGTGGTGCTTGCTGCAATATATTCATCTCTATCATTTATGCCAAACTCCTCTTTTGTAACTAAGTTAATATAATACAAGCCATACTTTCCCTGTTGCTGTCCTATATATTCAACAAGCATTAATTTAAGCTCATTTAACTCACCTTCTTTAGCACATAAAGCCGGTGAGCTTTGACGATCTGTTTGCTGAACAGCTTGTGATGGCTCGGATGGTATTTGTGTTGGTTTTAGCAATATATTTTGCAGTGGTGTTGGTTCTAACTGTATTGTTTGGAACGGTGTTGGTTCCGGTTGTATTGTATGAGACGGTGCTGTTTGCAGTGGCGCATATTCCGGCTGTATTGTTTGTGGCAGTTTTGTTTGCATTGGTACCTGTTCCTGCTGTTTTGGCAGATAAGGTGTTGTTTGCAGCGGTTTGGGTTCCGGTTTTCCGGCAGATAATTCCTGGGGGAACCTTTTTCCTGCAAGCATCAAAACAAAAACAAAAGCAAATAGAACCAAATTAATGAAAAATAACACTCCAAAACGCTTGGATCTGGTATGCCGGCTTATTTTAATCATTTGTGTTTTATACAGGAAAGTTCCCGCATATACTCCTTTCCGAAATATTAACAACCGTCTTATTTCATTCGATTATTTTTTAGTCGGTGTAAAAACTACAGTAAATGTTATTATGCATAAAATATGATTAGTTGGCTCAACTTTCCCACAGTGTTTTGGATGATTGCCTGCACAGCAGGCTACCGAAGGCGGTGTGATATCACACCTCAGCATGTCGGTATCAGCGTCTCAAAACACTGCTAACAAGCTTAGGTGGGAAAGTTGAGTTAGTTAATACAGTGAAGTAACGCTTTAGTCTTAGCACGTAATTTCCCGTCATTTAACATTTTTCCTTTTTACTTATATAATTATTCTGTTTTTCTATAGGTAAATAATAAAATGGTTATCACCCAGAAAATCACAAAGTGACTTTCTGATGAAATTTAAGACTTCTTAAATTTCATCCAGCCTTATTCTGAAGGCTGGATAACCATTTTGTGATTGCATCAGGTTGCAGCTCGCTGCAACTTCCTGCAGCTAAACCTGCAGGAAAAAGTCGTTTCACGACTTTCTGGGGAGCAATCATAAAATTATCTGTTTTTTTACTATTTGACTGTTTGCAACCTTTCTATAAAAGTGATAAATTGGTATCGTCAAGATAAACCAAAATTAGCCGATATAATTATAAGATGATTATCACCCAGAAAGTCACGAAGTGACTTTCTGATAAAATTTAAGATATCTTAAATTTTATCAGTCTTCGAAAGAAGGCTGGATAACCGTTTTGTGATTGCACCAGGTTGCAGCAAGCTGCAGCTTCCTGCAGACAAACCTGCAGGAAAAAGCTGTTTCACGGCTTTCAGGGAAGCAATCAGAAGATAATATTCTAATCTAGCTTATATATACACTCTTTTATCTGCTTTTATTTTTTGACATCCATATATGTTGAATGAATTAGAAATTCGACATATATAAACATGAATTTATATGCACACCATTTATTTAGGGCAGCTTAATGATTAATATGCATAATAATTACCGGGAGGAGACCATGTACAATTTTATTATTTGTGAGGATAATCACAACACAGGAACTATAATAAAAAAATACATTTCAGAATATGCTCTGGAAAAAAATCTTGATTGTAGCATTAATCTGTTCTGCAATAATTTTGAGCAGGTTATTGAATATGCAAAATCTATTATTGGTCAAGTTAATATATATTTCTTTGATATAGTTTTAAATCAGGAAAATACCACAGGTCTCACCCTTGCGAGAGAAATAAGAAAAATTGATGTTATGGCTTACCTGATATTTATCACATCCCACCCCGAGCTTAGCCTGAAGGTTTTTCAATATAAGCTTAAAGCGCTGGATTACATATATAAGCATGATGAAAATATTCAAAAAAGGATTTGCGAATGCATCGACAGTGTTTCTGAAGAAATGAATCAGATAGAAAGCTTGGAAGGATCAAGACAATTAACTCTCAAAAGTCTCAGTGATGTTTATACGGTAAACCTTGCTAATATTGTATATTTTGAAACACGACCGGGATCAAGACTGCTTAATTGTGTATTAAATGACGGAACAACGATAGAATTTTATGATACTCTAAAAAACGTTATGAAAAGCCTAGATGTAAGATTTTGCCACTGCCACCGCTCCTATATAATAAACATACGACACATAAAAAAGCTTGAATGCGTAAACCGCAGCTATGTCGTTACTATGAGCAACGGAAAAATATGTGATATATCAAAAAACAAGTGGAAGGAATTGGTGGACATTGTTCGAAATTGATAAGTTAATCTGTAATTTTTTTTCAGCTGTTATATATACTTTAATAATTGTTTTTTTTAATTTTAAAAATATACGTAAGGATAAAAAAACTACTCATTTTCTTTTACTGTTATTATTGGTTGGTATATCAGCAGTAAACGAGCTTATTCAAATACCTAGTATTAAATTTCCTGTAGTTATGATGCTAATTGTTTTTTTCTCTGTTGTGATTTACAAGCTAAATGTATTTGAAGCAATCGCTTTGGCATTGATAAGTGTATTCATCCTTTTAGTATCGGATTCTGCACTGCTTTGGTTTTTTGTGAATATAATGAATTTTGACCTTTTAAGCCTTAACAGTACTCTTTACATTTTCATTGCAAATTCATTATTTTTATTCTTAGTTATAATTATAATAGCTATCAGACAATATATTTTAAAAAAACACAGCAGCTACAGAATCAGCATTAAGTCTTTTTTTATTACTTGCGTTGTATTTATTGTTATAGTATGCACTCTCAATCTGTCCTTTAATAATAAAATGATACAAACAAATCCAGCTTCTGTTATAGTATTTAACCTCGTCGCATTTGCTATATACTTTGTTATTTGTTTATTTCTTGTTTTGATCTACACTTCGTCAAGTAAACAGCAAATGCTTCTTAACCTGCAAACCAAGGAATATGAGCAGCTTGTTGAATATACAGAGACAATTGAGAAGCTGTATGACGATATTCGGAATCAAAAACACGATTTCATGAATGTATTGTTTTCGATCAAAGGTTATATTGATAAAGAACAATATAAAGAGCTTAAAAACTATTATTATAGCTCCGTTTTAAAGGAATATAATGAAAAGCAGTCAAATATGTTTATTAGCTCTCTCAACTTAATCCAAAACCCCGGTCTAAAGGGAATTCTGTCATATAAGCTGAATCAGGCTACAAGTGAAGGAGTTAATGTTTTTTTGAACATTTTTTCAAGTGTAAAAATCCAAGGCATTGGGAATCTGGATCTTTGTAAAATTGTCGGAATTTTGATAGATAACGCAATTGAGGCTTCATTTGAATCTACACAAAAAGAAATTCATTTGGGTATGGACACCGATGAAACAGGTGTGTCCATTACAATTGGAAACTCTTATCTTTTTGAACCAAATATCGACTATGTTTTTAAACGTGGATACTCTACAAAAGGGAAGAACAGAGGGCTTGGGCTTTTCAATGTCAAGGAAACATTGAGCCGTTATCCCTCTGCTCAGTTAAAAACGACTATAAACAATAATACTTTTTTTCAGGAGTTAATTATACCCACTCCGGAATATTTGTCTATTTCTTCTTCTGAATAAGACTTTTTGGCATTTTAGGCTCATTGAAGAAATAGAACATTGTGTGCTTTACATTATAGGATGCGGTTTTTTTGCTTACCTCAGAAATCACCTCTGCGAGCTTACGATTCATAGTATTCATAGTTTCGGTACCTCCTATTAAAAAAATAATATATCATTGGTGTTGTCATAACACTCTCAATGATCACGCTCCATGCAATGATATTTCCTACAATATTATTAACAGGTAAAATCATTGCAATAATAAACAATATGCCTGCGGTAACAAGCGATGATTTTTTCAGATCATGCCTGGCTTTTTCACATACAAGTGGTCTTTCCTCAGTATCAGCCGGTGCATATAAAGCAAGAAGTATAAATGAAACCGCAAACATTGCCACTTTCAATAAATGAGTAAGCGGAACATACAAACCTGCATAGGTTATGAAGAAAAAAGTGACTGTCGAAAAAAGCAGGCAAGTCCAGCCGGATTTTAAATGTACCCCTGATGCGAACGTACGAAGCAAACCGAAAGTAGTGATGGCTAGAGTGAGCGGCAATATGATTTTCAGGCAATAACCTATAATAAAAATCAATATGGTTTTGAAGAGTGTGGAGAAAATCCCTTCAAGACCATACCAAATTATCTCAAGCTCATCCTCCCCTTTTTCAGGAAAGCTGACTGCAATAAATTTGGTAATTGCCGCACTCAAGCGTTTTGTCAACACTACCACCACCTGAATATAACTGTTGACATATTCCCCGTGCCTATAGGCAGGGTTTGGGATATTAACGGTAGTAGCCTGAAAATTCAGGTCTTACATAGCCTCTCCCAGCAAGGTTGATGTCTCAACCTTGTGGCTATACCCCCATATCTAAAAAGATAGGGGCATTACGCCATCTTAGTCAAAATCAGAATACGCACCGTTTATGTAGGTTGGGGGGGTGGTGCATACTGCTTAATCTTGTATATTCATTTTAATCGGATAAGCGTTTATTTTCAATGGGTTTTGCGTGAATTGCCCTTGTTTTGACGTAAACAGCTACAAAAACCGTTTATACATAAAAACGTGCACTTTTTACAAAACGTATTGTAATATCATTTTGATTATGATATAATAAAGGTTTTGAATAAAATGGCTAGAAATGCATTCGTAAGTTAGAAATGCAGATTTCGATTCGCTTTTTGCGATTCCTCGCGCAAAAGGTGAATATCTTAATTTAACGCTTTTTTGCATGATAATATGCTAAAAAACGGAAAGCCGTGCGCATGACTTTTCGAGCGCACTTCTAGGGAAGTTGGATAACCTTATCTTCACGTGATTCACGGTATAAAACAAAACGGCTGCCAATAACCTGAACTATTTCTGCTCTAACCTTTTGCGCAATTTCTTCGCATATCTGCCTTACTTCAAGCTCAGAATTCCTTAACACCGTACCTTTTATTAATTCCCTTGCTTCCAGTACTTCGTCAACCTGTCTTATTAAATTATCTGTAATTCCACCTTTACCAACCTGCAATATAGCCGGTAATGAATTGGCAATTCCTTTAAGATAACTACGTTGTTTTCCTGTCAACATATATTTAGCTCCTTTTAATAATTTTACTGTTCAGCTTGTAAACACAATCATTCCTTGTACAAGATTCTAAACACTAGGCACTAGGTACTAGGTACTAGATAATAGCTGCTGGTTCTCGGTTTTATTTTTGGTTCCCGGTTTTAGGTTCTGACTCCTACCTCCTAGCTACAAACTCCTTACATCTAGCATCTGTCACCTGATTTCCTACTCCTGACTTCCTACTCCTGACTTCGGAATACCTGCAGCTTTGCTGTGTTAAGATATATAGTCAAATTCCATATCTTCCCCTATCCTGACAGTATCCCCGTCTTGAATGCCTTTTTGCTCAAGCTCCTCAATTATACCCTTTTGGCGTATTACACGCTGAAAATACTGAAGAGATTCACCATCGGAAAAGTTAATACCCCTAAGTATATTGCGGATCCATGGTCCGTCAACGATATATATATCATCTTCAACAACAATTGTATATGGCTCTGCTTCTTCTTCTTTGTACAAGATCTCTTTTGGTGCTATACCATAAATTACAGGTTCAGGCAGGGTCTTAACCTGCTCATAAGTGTAATTTATTAGCTCTTTTATTCCTTGACCCGTGCCTGCACTTATTGGGAAGACCTTATAATTTTGCTCATTCATTTTTGATATGAACTCATTTAGCTTCGTAGGATCAAAAAGTGCGTCAATCTTGTTTGCAGCCACAATCTGCGGTCTTTTAGACAACTCAGGATTGTATTTTTCTAATTCCCTGTTTATAACATAAAAATCATCCACAGGTTCACGTCCGTCAAGAGCAGCTATATCCACCACATGAATGAGAAGCTTTGTACGCTCCACATGTTTTAGAAAATCATGCCCGAGACCAACTCCTTCATGTGCTCCTTCGATGAGCCCGGGAATGTCTGCAATAACAAAGCTTTCACCTTCTCCCATTGATACTACACCAAGGTTTGGTGTAAGTGTTGTAAAATGGTAGTTTGCGATCTTTGGCTTTGCTGATGATACCATCGATAACAGGGTTGATTTACCCACATTGGGAAATCCGAGTAAACCTACATCAGCCAGAAGTTTGAGCTCTAAAATAATCCAGCTTTCTTCACCCGCTGTCCCGTTTTTTGCAAAGTTCGGTGCTTGTCTTGTAGGAGTAGCAAAATGCACGTTGCCCTTACCACCTTTCCCTCCCCTGGCTATAATCTCCCTTTGTCCGTCTTGCGCGACATCAACAATAACAAGCCCCGTGTCTTTATCCTTAATAAGAGTTCCGCAAGGTACCTTCACTACCAAGTCTTCTCCCTTTTTACCTGAGCATTTTCTACCGCCACCGTCATCTCCCCGGCTTGCCTTATAATGCTTATGATACCTGAAGTCCGCTAGGGTTCTAAGGTGCTTGTCAGCTATAAAAATAACACTCCCGCCGTCGCCTCCGTCTCCTCCATCAGGACCACCGGCAGGTATATACTTCTCCCTGCTAAAGGAAACCGCTCCATTCCCGCCATCTCCAGCTTTTATATGAATTTCCGCAATATCAATAAACATTATTTCTCCTCCATAAACACTCAGCATATAAAATGGTTATCCAGCCTTCTTTCTAAGGCTGATGAGATTTAAGATATCTCAAATTTCATCAGAAAATTACGAAGTGACTTTCTGGGTGATAATCAATATTGTATGATAAGGAATAATTACAGACAAAAAGGGGCGATTCTCTCGCCCCCACAACAAAACATTTTGCTAACCGTTAACAATACTGACTTTCTTTTTATCTCTGCCCAATCTTTCAAACCTTACCGTACCGTCTGCTGTTGCAAACAATGTATCATCCGAACCAATACCAACATTCGTTCCCGGATGGATTTTGGTTCCTCTTTGCCTTACGAGAATATTACCTGCCTTAACAAATTGGCCATCTGCTCTTTTAACGCCTAACCTTTTGGATTCACTGTCACGTCCGTTCTTTGTGCTGCCAACTCCTTTTTTATGCGCAAATAATTGTAAATTCACCTTAATCATAGGTTTACACCTCCTCATATCGAATTCGGATATATTTATCGTAACCCACTTCTATTTGTTTTAACCCTATTACCATTGTTTTTAAAATAATATCCGTTGTTTCAACTTGCTCCGCGGTAAGGTTTGTGGGAATATAACAGGAAATTAAACCGTTCTTTTCAGTATAGCTTCTGAACCCGACCAATTCATCTAATCCGCCTAACGCTGTGTATACTATGGCAGATACTGCCGAACAGACAATATCTTTTCCCGGATTATCAAAACCTGCATGCCCTTTTATTTTAAAACCCTGAATCACTCCGCGGGAATTTTTTAAAATAACAGCCTCAATCATGTTATGCGTTTATCTTCTCAATTTGAACTTTTGTATACGGCTGTCTGTGACCTTGTTTTTTTCTGTAACCCTTTTTGGGCTTATACTTGAAAACAATAACCTTTTTGTCTTTGCCATGGCCAAGAATCTTGGCATTAACAGAAACACCATCAACAGCCGGAGCTCCAAGGGTTAATTCACCATCGTTGGAAACAGCAAGAACTTTATCAAAAACAACTGCGTCGCCTTCCTCCGCTGAAATTTTTTCAACGAAAACAACGTCACCTTCCTGAACCCTGTATTGCTTTCCTCCGGTTTCAATTATAGCGTACATCGAGTGCACCTCCTCCATCCTATCTCGCCTTGAAAGGGAGCAGTAAATCTGCTTTTAGCCCTTTTCCAGTGCGGTCGCCGTTACATTGTAGCATAGCCTTGATTGTGTGTCAACGGAAATTTTCAGTCATTTTCATACAGCTTTTTCCCCTCTTGGATTAATATTTCTTGATAACAGGTCATAGGTAAAAATCCGAGAATATTAACTATGAGCTGGGCGCATGTCTAAGATGTATCGCATATCTTTTCAATACCCCTTCCCAAACTCTCAATAAACAAGGAAAGATAAAATACATAAGCAATGCTAAGAGTTCACTCGGGAAAGAATATTTATTCAAAACACGAAAATTATAAAGCTTGAAGCACGCATAACTTCTTTTGCGTAAACACTTCTATACATGATTTCTCCACAAAAACCGACTTTCCGAGTGAACTCCTAGGATTATATGGTTTTGAGGTACGATTGTGAATTTTTACAATGATAGATGCTTGATGATGTGGCAGGTTTATGGTACAATTATGCCACAGGAAGGAGCTGAATATAATATGCCACAAATAATACCTATCCGAGATTTAAAAAACACCGCAGAAATATCAAAAATGTGCAAAGAAGCTGATGGACCAATATATATAACAAAAAACGGTTACGGTGATATGGTAATCATGAGCATAGAGATGTATGAAAAAAATATGTTTATAACTGATGTTTATAACAAACTTTCCGCTGCTGAAGCACAGATTTCTGAAGAAAAAGTAATAGATGCAGATGAATCCCTAAAAAAAGTAAGGGAGAAATATAATGTATAAGCTTATATTATCTGAGCTTGCTCATAGTGATTTAGAAGGAATTGTCTCGTATATTGCCTTGGAGTTAGCAAGCCCCGTTGCTGCTACCAATTTTTTAAAAGAGCTTGAAAAGCGCTATGAGCATCTAAAAAGCAACCCTTACATGTATGAAATGTGCAACAATCTACGATTACAAAGAGAGAATTTCCGCAGGATTCCAGTCAACAATTATGTGCTACTATACAAGATTAATGAAGAGGATACGACCATTAATATTTATCGAATATTATACGGTGGGCGGGATTATATAAATATACTATAACGTGTTTTATCTTCTCTCGTTCTAATGCAGACATATATTCTCCGGACGTCCACTTAGGATTGTTAAGATGAATTTTATTAAACTGTGAAACATATGTACTATCCAGTGTTGCAAAAGAATGAAGCACATAGCCCAGAAATGTATATGCGACAAATAGAATGGATAAAAGGAAGACCGAATAAGCATCCGTGTAAAATTATGATATTCAATTATTTCTTTTTCATGATTATAGACTACCGAACGACTCTGTTTATTCTGCCAAGTCCACTACAGGTTGGGCAGGTGATAGTTAATAATTGCTGCAGTGTACCCCTGACTTTTTTTCTTGTCAATTCAACCAACCCAAGATTGGTCATTCCAACCACAGTTACCTTGCTGGAGTCTTTCTTCACCGCTTCTCTTAAAACAGATAGGAGCCTTTCTTTATGTGAAGTGTCTTTCATATCTATGAAATCAATAAGAATAATTCCGCTTATATTTCTAAGTCTGATTTGTTTTGCAACAGTAAGGGCAGCTTCCTCATTTGTCTTTAGCATCGTTTCTTCTAGTGTATTCTTGCCCACATACTTTCCTGTGTTTACATCAATAACTGTCAATGCCTCTGTTTTGTCAAAAACAAGATAACCACCGCTTTTCAACCAAACTTTACGGGCAAGTGCTTTCGAGACGGCTGTGTCAATATGATAGTACTCAAACATATCATAATCCTTGCAAAAAAGCTCTACCTTTAATTTTATTACAGGTGAAACAGCATCCAGAAGCTCCAATAGTTTCTCATATTCAACACGATCATTTATAATAAACCGGTGAAGATCCGAATCGATATGATCTCTTACAAGCTTATAGATTACTCCCGGCTCTGAATATATGCACCTAGGTACAGAGCCTCTTTCTTCTTTATCGGAGATACTTTTCCATAGTTTCAGCAAACCTTTTATGTCTGCTTCCAATTCCTCGGATTGCTTACCTTCAGCAGCAGTCCTTACAATTATTCCCGACCCCTCCGGGCAAAGATTTTCGGCAATCTGCCTAAGTCTTTCCTTTTCATCTGGAGATTTAATTTTTTTAGATACCCCGATTCCGGTCGTTAACGGGGTTAGTATTACAAGCCTTCCCGGCAACTTAATGTCTGTAGTTACACGCGATCCTTTATTATCAAGCGCTTCCTTAACAACCTGTACTGTGATCTCCTGACCCTGGGAAACTAGATTTTCAATTTTTGCGGTTTGAGCCAAAATTAAATCACGACTTTTAATTATATCGTCTGCATATAAAAAAGCATTCTTACCTGTACCAATATCAACAAAAGCAGATTGCATGCCCGGAAGAATCCTCTCCACCTTACCCCGGTATATGTTCCCTGCCAGTTTTTCACAACCAGCAGCTTCAATATAGATTTCCACCGGCTCTCCATCTTCAATTATAGCTACCCTAGTTTCTCCAAAACCCGTATCCACCAGTATATCCTTTATCATAATTTACTCCATTTTGTGTAGAGTTCATCTATATTACACATGCCACTGTTTTTTGATATTAAAACATATATTTATGCTTCGTCCATCGGGGATACCCAGCTGGCTTTTTCTCCATTTACAAGAGCTTTCAAACTATTTTCTCCGGTGCTTCGGCAATAAAGCATTATTCTGTGCATATTCCTAAGCTTCAAATTAGTTTCCGCAACAGATGATACCCCATCCAAAAACAACTCCGGTCTTACATTGTTATTCTGCCCCGCTCCGAGTAATACCTTAAATTCACCGGTATTATTATATATACTTCCCGAAAGCTCATATATGAGCGGACGAATGTTTATTTCCTTTTCACCTGATTTTGTTTTCTTTATTACGTTCATTGTATCTTTACTTAATACCTTTTCAACAAGAACATTTATATTCGGAATATGCTGTTCTTCGAAGGAAAAAGCAATCTTATACCTTGCGGCTTCAATAATTGTCATTAGGTTTGATTTATTTATTCTTTCCTTTGCATCTATCAATTGGAGCCCGGGAGGTAGAGAGCTGTTCAACCTTCTCATGAAATCAACAGGATAAAAATCACCATTAATTTCAACATCTGCAAATTCACCACTGCTTGTAAGCCCTAAAGGCATAGGCTGCGCAAAAACAATCTGAGGTCTTGGGTTGAACCCTTGTGAATGAGTCACCGGTAAACCGGAGCGTTTAAAAGCTCTTTCAAATAATCTCAAAATATCAAGATGTCCTATAAATTTCAACTCTTCATCGCGTTCAAACTGGAATCTGATGTGCATTTTGTTTTTTGTATGATATAACAAACAACCTAACTCATGGTTTCAATATAGAAACACATAATAAAGAAGAATTAAACCATACATTCCTTTCAAAATTTTCTTTTCTGTGAGCCTATAACAAGAAACAATATTGTAAGCTCGTTTTTTATGAAGCAAAGTAACGTTGCAACTTTAGCACTAAATTAGTATTGTTAGCAGGATCCACATAAATGTTGATGGAGCGTTGTAACTGAAACTTTTTGAAGTTCAGACGGTTTCGAAGTTTGGCTGGCTCTGGTGGATTCCTGCCAGTATAAGCTAACCCTATACAATGAAACCAAGCCCTATGGATCCCAATCTTACTCGTTGCATAGCCCTGTACCGAACTCACTGGCGCCGCAGCCCATACACTTAAGCCTGCAGTTTGGTGTCGTCTGTTCTTCCTGTGCTTTCTCCCATTCTTTTTGAAGGAATTTCTTTAATATACCCATATCAAGATGCTCCCAAGGAAGCACCTCATCATAGCTACGATGCCTGTTCGCATAAAATGCGGGATCAATGTCCTCCTGATCAAATGCTTCAATCCATTTATCATATTTAAAAAATTCGTTCCACCCGTCAAAGCGGCAGCCTTTTTCCCAGGCAGTTAAAAGAGCTTTGCCAAGGTTTCTGTCGCCTCTTGCAAAAACAGCTTCTATTAAGCTTGTTTTTGCATCGTGCCAGTTAAAAGTAACAGATTTGGTTTTTTCCTTGATCTCTTTACGCAAAAAATGCTGCTTATCAAGAAAGGTATCAAGAGTGTCCTGCCCAAACCATTGAAAAGGGGTAAACGGCTTTGGTACAAAGCATGCCGCGCTTACGCTCACCTTTAGCCCCTTTGCCCTTATCTCTTTTGGTGTCGTTTTATATGCTCTAACTACTTTTTCCGCAAGGTCTGCTATTGCTTCAATATCTTCCATTGTTTCAGTGGGAAGCCCCATCATAAAGTATAGCTTAACACTATTCCATCCGCCTTCAAAGGCAAGACTTACCGAGCTCATGACATCTTCTTCGGTAATGCCTTTGTTTATAACGTCCCTGAGTCTTTGAGTTCCTGCTTCCGGGGCGAAGGTTAGACCGCTTTTTCTGACTTTTTGAGCCTTTTCCATTAAATCAAGAGAAAAATTATCAATTCGAAGAGATGGCAGAGATAAATTCACCTTGCTTTTCTCTGTAAGCTTAACCAGCTCATCAGTGAAGCCCTTAAGGCATGAATAATCGCTTGTACTTAACGAAACCAGAGAAATTTCCTCGTAACCGGTTTTTGAAATCGAACCCTCAGCCTGTTTAAGAAGAACCTCGGGGGACTTCTCTCTGACAGGACGATAGATAAACCCTGCCTGGCAAAACCTGCAGCCACGTATACATCCACGGAACATTTCCAGCATCACTCTGTCATGTACGGTGCCTATAAACGGAACAATAATATCCTCAGGAAAATCAACCGCATCCAAGTCTTTTATTATTCTTTTAGTAATTCTTTCGGGTATCGACGATTCCTTTGGAATGACTCTCGAAACTGTCTTGTCATCGTTATATATCACATCGTATAAGGATGGTACATATACTCCCGGTATTTTTGCAATATCAACTAGGAAATCCTGCTTTTTGTTACCGGCAGTCTTCCACTCCTTATACTTCTCTACAATGTCAAGTATGACCTCTTCGCCCTCTCCTATGGCAAAAAAATCAAAAAAATCCGCCAGTGGCTCAGGGTTACATGCACAAGGACCTCCACCTATTATCAAAGGGTGGTTCTCATCCCTTTCCTTTGCCAATAGCGGAATACCTGCAAGGTCAAGCATATTAAGAATATTCGTGTAACTCATTTCATATTGAAGCGTAAACCCTATAATATCAAAATCTGAAAGGGAATCCTTTGATTCAAGAGCAAACAACGGAATTTTCTTTTCACGCATCACAGCTTCAAGGTCAACCCAAGGCGTAAATACTCTTTCACAATATACATCACTACGTTTGTTCAGAACATGATAAAGTATTTTCATCCCAAGATGAGACATACCAACCTCATAAACATCGGGAAAACAAAAAGCGAAACGGACATCCACATCCTTTGGATTCTTTATTACCATGTTCCATTCTCCGCCTGTGTACCTGGCAGGTTTTTCTATACTATATAATATTTCATCGCTTAGCTGTACTTTCATTCCCATCTCCCACTTTTCTAAACCAATTGATTGCGTAAATGCTTACGTTGTTATTATTATGAGCTAAAGCAGTGAAATCCAATCATACAAGGCTTCGCTATTTTCGTTTTCTATTTGTTTTCAGCTTCAAATTCTTTCATAAAGGAAACCAGAGCTTTAACGCCTTCAACCGGCATCGCATTATATATGCTTGCCCTCATGCCGCCAACGCTTCGGTGACCTTTAAGGTTAACAAGCCCTTTCTTTTCTGCATCTTTAACAAACCTTGCATCCAGCTCCTTATTTCCCGTAACAAATGGAACATTCATAAGAGAGCGATCCTTTTTAACAACAGTTCCTTTAAACATATTTGAATTATCAAGGTAATCATATAAAATTGCTGCTTTTTCCTCGTTTATTTTCTGCATTGCAGGAATACCACCAAGCTTTTTAAGCCATTTATAAACAAGACCGCAAACATATATGCTGAAGCATGGTGGTGTGTTATACATGGAGCCGTTCTCAACATGAATTTTATATTGAAGCATTGTTGGCACTTCAGGGTTTGCTTCTGTAACTAAATCATCACGAATTATAACTGCAACAACACCGGCAGGTCCCATGTTCTTCTGTGCTCCCGCATATATCAATCCGAATTTTGATACATCAACAACCTCTGACAAAATATTTGAAGACATATCCGCAACCAGTGGTACAGCGCCGGTCTCCGGGAGTCTTGTATAGCGTGTCCCGTATATGGTGTTATTGGTTGTTATGTGGAAATAGTCTGCGTCCCTGCTGAACGTTTTAGGATCAAGCTCCGGTATATAGGTAAAGGTGGTGTCCTCAGAAGAGGCAACAACATTTACCTTCCCAAACTTTCTTGCTTCACTTATAGCTTTTTTTGACCATGCTCCGGTGTTGACATAATCAGCCTTGCCCTTATTCATAAGGTTAAGCGGCACCATTGCAAACTGCGTGTATGCTCCACCCTGTAAAAAAAGCACTTTGTAGTTTGAGGGAATATTCATCAGTTCTCTCAAATCTGCCTCAGCAGTATTGATTATTTCCTCAAACCACTTTGAACGGTGGCTCATCTCGGCTACCGACATTCCGCTGCCATGCCAATCAAGCATTTCATCACTTGCAATTTTTAGCACCTCTTCGGGAAGTATTGAAGGACCTGCTGAAAAATTATAAACTCTATTCATTTTTGTTCACTCCTAATTCTCTCTATAAAATTCCCACTATTTAGCGGGTTAAATACATCGTGATCAAATCATTCATACCCCGCCTATACTTTTACTGTCGTAAACAAGAAATTAAAGAAGAGGTCTTCAGATTTATCGGTTATAAATTTGTTAATATTCTACCACTCCCATATTTCAAAGTCTATAATTAAATGAAATAATGGCTCATATGGACATATATCGGTTACTATTCAGAGGATATCACGCTACAGTCTGCGATCCTGTCTTGTGTGTTTCATTCCTTAGATGTGGAACTTTTTGCCCCAACTTACGTCTCATATGATAGAGCAGCTTTTTATGTGGTAAGCTTATCAAAATCATATGTTTTTGATGTTATGGCTTCTACAAATCAAGCTGCATACTACGGTTCATTAGGATACATACTGCGTGCAATTCTCAAGTGCTTATTATAACACAAATTGGCGCAAGAGCTTATTACATAGAATTTGTACGCAAGCGTCTATGACGTAGAATTTGAATAAACACTTAAGTTTGATAATAATTAGGAGGTAATTGTTATGAAGAGAATAATTGCAATTGTTTTGACGGTTGTTCTTATAGCAGCAGTGTTTTGGGTTGTAAATCCCTTCAATCCGGCTTACGCTGAAGAATATCGGGAAGGATTCGCATTAACACCATTACAGTTTGATGCTACAGGAATATACACAGATACGGATTTTGTTCTTAAAACAGAAAAAGCCTATACACTTGGGCAGGTAGAGAGCATGCTTCGCCTACTTGACGATAACCAGCTCTCGGTAAAGGTAAATAAAAAGAATGAATATTTAGTTACACCGGAAAAGGAGTTAAACACAAACAGCCTATACACTTTTGTAATTACAACTCCTGATAATAAAACGGTTTCATGGACATTTCAAACAAGGCGTGACTTTTCGATTTTAGGAACTCTCCCCGCTCACCAGTCAAGTTATGTCCCTGCAAACAGTGGAATAGAGATATATTTCAGCCACACAGGTTTTGGTGATATTGACAAATATTTTGAAATCTCTCCTAAAGCAGAGGGAAGGTTTGAAAGAAACGGTTACGCAGCAGTATTTGTTCCAAAAAAGCTTGAACCCGGCACAATTTACACAGTAACATTAAAGAAAGGGCTGCCCCTTGACGGAACAAATCAAAAATTAACAGCTGATTATATATTTGCTTTTGAGACAGAGCCGGAAAGAGATAACAATTATGTACAAAAAGGCAGCTTATATTTTAATAGCATGCTAATGGAATTCGCGACAGACAGTGCTCCCATTATTCCTATTGGTGTTTATGCTTCATCCCGGGAAGTCAAGGAAGTCGTAGTTGCAACAAACATATACAAATTTAAGGATTTAGACAGCTTTATAGCAGCAGTAAAGCATAAATATGACCAGCCTTATTGGGCTTACAGCGCTCAGGAATCTAACCTTGCTTCAAAAGAAGGTCTTTCAAAGGTTGCCTCATTTGAGCAAACTTTTGATCTTTCGCAATGGAGAGACAAATATCTTTCAGTTCCGGAAGCACTCACCCAGGGCTTTTATCTTGTAGAAAGCACTATGGATGACATAACAGCTCAAGTGCTTATACAATCAACCGACTTATCAGCATATTATACTGTTAGCGATACAAAGTCCCTAGTTTGGCTTAATAACCTTAAGGACGGGAAACCTGTATCAGCTGCACAGGTTACCGCTGAAAACGAAACCTTTGAAACCGATGAAAACGGCGTGGCTGCTTTTGATACCATTAAGAATGACTCTGAAAAAATAAAATCTGAACTCGAATACTTAATAATTGAAAGTGGAAACGATCAGCTTTTGTTAATTAAAAACCAGTACAGAACTTACAGACAAACTCAATATGCCATGGAGGATTACTGGCGTTACTTCCAAACCGACAGAAACCTTTATAAGCCCGATGATTTTGTTCAATTCTGGGGCTTTGCAAAAAACCGGCATGACGATACCACACCTAAGAAATTAACAGTTGAAATATCAGAGGGCGGTTATTGGGGCATATACTCTGCGAAGATCCTGAATTATTTCTTCCCTTCTATTCAAAAACCTTTGGTGACACTAAATATACCCGCTGAAAAAGGATTTTTTGAGGGCGAACTTAAGCTTCCAAGCCTATCACCCGGAAGTTATCAGCTAACTATAAAAAATGGCGATGAGATTATAAACAGCCACTATATTTCTGTAGAAAACTACGTGAAACCGGCTTATAAAATGACGGTTGAGAAAGATAAAAATGCTATATTCCTTGGTGAGACAGTGAACTTTACTATAATCCCGTCTTTCTTTGACGGCACCCCGCTGCCATCTCTTGATGTTACTTACAACATAAACGGGCATCCTTTCGGTAATGTCTCAAATTCTATAAAAACCTCAAATGACGGCAAGCTTACTGTACCATTTACCGCAGAAACAACTGATGAAACTGCCCAAGGCGAAAGAAACGCATGGCTTAATGCAACAGCAACTCTTCCCGAAAGCGGTATGATAAACGGAAATGACTATATCCGTGTATTCATAAACGATATCTATGCAGCTTTTGACACCAAGTCAGACGAGAAGGGAAAAATCACTCTAAACGCTAAACTGAACCTGATCGACTTGGAACCACTTAACAATCCAAAGCCGGAAGACGCAAGCAACTACTTGAGCTATTTAGGGGAACCGGTGGCAGATAAGTTAATCGAGGGCTTGGTAATTTATCACACATATGACAAAATTGAAGACGGAGAAATATACGACTATATTAACAAGGTAGTTAACAAACGTTACCGCTACGAAGAGCGTAAAGAGACAGTTCGGAGCTTTTCATTCAGAACAGATAAAGACGGTAAAGCCAGTGAAACCTTTACCTTGGAATACCCTAGGGATGGTTACTATACAGCCGAGTTGTCCTGGCAGGACGGTAACGGAAGGCAAATGAGCCGTAGCGTTTATTTATCGAACCGTACGTATATAAAAAGCCCTGAAATTCAAAATGACTGGTACCACCTTGAGCTGAACAAGGAGAAATACCGCTTGGATGACGAAGTAGTTGTCACGTTGAAGAATAATGAAGATACTGTTGATCCCGAATCTGTTTTGTTTATCGAAGCTCAAAAGGGTATAAAAAAATACAGTGTAATAAAAAGCGGTGAGTACAAAACCAGCTTAACAAAAGAATACATCCCGAACTTTTATGTGAAAGCAATATATTTCAACGGAAAAACCTACATCGATGCCGGAACAGGAAATGTAGCTTATGATACCGATGAAGTGAAAATTAACTTGGAAGCAGAAGCTGATAAGGACGCCTATCGCCCCGGCGATACGGTTACCATTAAAATTACTGCCAAGGATGAAAACGGGAATCCCGTTGCCGCAAAAGTTAACCTGTCGCTTATTGATGAAGCGATGCTGGAGATCTCACGTTATAACGTAAATGTTCTGGGCACTCTTTATCAATGGCTTAGCAGCGGTTTTGGGTACTCTTATTCAACACACGGTTATGGTTCTAATGTTACAAGAGATATGGTGTACGGCGGAATAGCCGGTGCCGGTTTCAACGACATGGCTATGGAATCAGCTGCTCCGGCTGCAAAAATGGATGATGGAAGAGCTAAATCCACGATGGCAATGAACTCTATGATGTCTGATGTGAGTGTAAGAAGTGAATTCAAGGATACTGCTCTCTTCCGTGTAACCTCACTGAATGAAGACGGAACAGGAACTGTAACCTTTAAGCTTCCTGATAATGTTACCTCCTGGCAGGTCAACCTTGCTGCGATATCTAATGATTTACATGGTGGCACAGGTCAAACCGCTTTGAAGGTCACTTTACCTTTCTTTATTAACGATAGCCTTAACACCGTCTACCTTAGCGGCGACTTCCCTTATATAGGCGTTAGCAGCTATGGCAATGATCTAAAAGAAGGTGAGACCATAACCTGGCAGGTGACATCTCCTCAGATACCGGAATTTTTAGAAGTTTCAACCAGCAAGGCCTATGAACGCATCTATCTTCCGCTCTGGCAAATGGAAGCAGGTGTTTATGATATTGAAATAAGGGCGATAAGCGAAAGCGGCTTGTCCGACGGTATAAGAAGAACAATCTACGTGTCTGACACCTATCATGAGATCGAAGAAGCTGTGGTTAACAATCTGAAAGCAAACATGGAGCTTACAGGCGGAAATAAAGGGCTAACCACGTTAATATTCACCGATACCGGGCGCGGCAAGCTAGTACCCCCGCTTTATAGCTTACTTTACAGCGGAGGCAGCCGCTTTGACCAAAAATATATTTCCTACAAAGCAAAGCTGTTGTTGGATGAAATTGTGCCTGATAGAGATTATTATATAGATATTTCTGAGGTTGACATAACTCAGTACCAGAAGCCCGATGGCGGATTTGGCATACTACCATATTCGGAAAGTGATGCAGAAGTCTCCGCACTTATGGCACAGCTTCTTAAAGACGAACCTGGTGCACAAATGCTAAAGCAATATTTTTATTCATTGATTTTATCAGAACCTGGAAGAGTCAATGCACCTGCACTTTATGGTCTGTCTGTTATGGGAGAACCTGTGCTGGTTGACTTAAACAAGGCCAAAGAGGTTTCGAACCTCTCACTCAAAGATTATATGTATCTTGCTTTAGCTTACGATGCTCTTGGCGAAACACCAATCGCTGCAGGATTATACAAAAAGGTGGTAACCCCTGTTTTAGAAACTGCTCTTCCATATACAAGAGTTGCCGTTTCTAAGGATTCGGACGAAATACTTAAGCATACAGCCTTAGCCGCAGTTTTGGCTTCAAAGCTTGATGCTCCGGAAAAGAATGAGTTATTCCTTTATATCAGGGATAACTACTCCAAAAAGATATTGATAAATATAGAAAAGCTACTGTTTGTTATGGAGGAATACACAAAGCTTCCTGCAGCAGATATGGAGTTTACCTATGAATATGACGGAAATACCTATACCGAGGAGCTTAAGGAAGGCGGAAGCATTATAGTTAAGGTTCCTTCTGTAAAGCTATCAGATTTAAATATTAAAAAGGTTTCAGGCGATGCCTCTGTTGTATCGGTTTTCAAAGCACCGCTTACATCTCAGGTTCAGCCCGATAACAACCTTAAAATAAAGAGAACCTATTATAACTACGCCACAGGTAAGGAAACAACTGAGTTTAAGCATAATGACCTCGTTAAGGTTGTACTGGATTGGGACATCGCCGATATTGCGATGGATCATTATTACGAGATTACAGACTTTGCTCCATCCGGTTTGAAACCCATTGAAAGCCCATACCAAGCAGGAATAAGAGAAAAAGGTGCGATTATATGGTGGTTTAGAAATACCGACGGTCAAAAGGTAACCTTCAATGTTTACCGTGATTCAGAGAAGAAAGAACCACTGATTTACTACGCACGCGTCGTCAGCCCCGGAACCTTTAAAGCTGATGGCACCATAATTCAAGGCACAACAGTTAAGGACAGCATAAAGATTAGCGATGACACAACCATAACAATAACCGAATAGAATCATGCTGCGAATGCGGTTTCCACCATAAGCCGTATTCATTTCAATAACCGGCTACCCAAAAGCAAAAACGCACCTCCCGGTGCGTTTTTGCTTTTTACCGTTAAGAGACTCACGAATATTCAGAGATCTACATAAAGGCAGTGGGAAGCAATACGGGTCAAGGCTTGTGGTGCGTTCTGGTGCCTAGGCTAGCTTCAGGAGAAGTATACCAGTGGGTGTGCCCCTGTTGTACGCACCTTCCATTAGTGATTTTAATGATGCAAGGCAACATGTTCCGAAGCGCTGCTTCAAACGCGAAGCTAAAAGCGTGTTTCTGAGTGACACCGCACTTAATATATTATTTGCTTAATGTACGTTGTTATTGGTATAATATCAATATGGGGGGATTCTTTTGGCAAATCAAATCTACCGCAACGATCATGTTGTTCTAACGCAGACTGTTGACGGCTTTTTTATCGAATCTTTAAAATCCGGTATGTCTACTGAGGACTTTTTTGATTTGCTTAAGTCTTATCAGTTTATTCAGGTTACAAGTGTATTGACTATAAAAAAAGTATTGGACAATGCTCCTGCAGGTCCGGAATTATTTGCTGTTACAAAGCAGCCAATTAAGGTGGAAATATCCAAGGATAATCTTAACGCTTATATGACATTAAACCTGATGCCTGAGGAACTGAGCAAGGATAAACGCAGAGAGCTTACATTGGAAGTATTAGAAGCCCTGAAAAGAGCAGGCGTTAATTATGGTATCATGCTTAATGTTTTAAAAGACGATTTACCAATTAATGAACCGATTTTAATAGCCCAAGGCATACCTCCTGTTAATGGAAAGGATTCTGTTATTAAGATGTATGAGGTCGACAATCCGAAGCCTCAAGTAGTAGATGATGGGAGCGTAAATTTTTATAATTTAAACCTGATACATCAAATCAAAGTCGGTGAGTGGGTTGGCGAAAGAAGTGAGCCTGTGCCCGGCATACCAGGCAAAAGTGTTCTTGGATATGAAATAAAACCGATAGATGGGGTAATTCTTCCCCTGCATTATGACCGCGAATCTGTGGAACTGGTCAAAGAAGGCGACAAGGATGTTTTATATTCCATAAAGGATGGAGCCGCTCATTATGTAGGTAACAGCATCGCTGTTTATAATGTGTTGGAAATAAACGGTGACATAAACTTTAATACCGGGAATATTGATTTCAATGGATTTGTTACTATAAGGGGAACTGTGGAAGAGAACTTTAGTGTCCGTGCTGAAAAGGACATTGAAATAAACGGTGATTATGGCATCGGTGGTGTGGATACTATTGAAAGCACCGATGGAAATATATATATCCGCGGTGGTGTCGCAGGTAAAAACAAAGCAAAAATCATATGTAAAAAAAATCTTTATGTAAAGTATTTATCTGATGTTGATGTTGTTTGTGAGGGAAATGTCTTTGTAGGCTTTTATATTAGAAACTCAACTGTTCGAGCCAGGCAGGTTATAGTCGACTCCCCCAGAGGGCAAATTGTAGGTGGAAAGATCGATGCGGACATTCGAGTGGAATGCGCAGATATAGGAAACTGGACAGAAAACAGAACACAAATAGTTATACGCGGTTTTAATCGTGCATCTCTTCAATCTCGCATTGAAGAAATAACTGCCATCGTAATGGAGAAAAAAACACTTCTGGTCAAGCTAAAGCTTTTACAAAAAAGTCCTGATGATAGCAATAAATCAGCAAATAATTCTGCCTTTATGCAAAAAACGCGCCTTACACTGCGTGCCGTTCAGGATGAAATCAGAAGTCTTGAGTCTGAAAGACTGAATATTTTAAATTACATGAAAACACCGGGGGAAGGTGCGGTTATAGTTAAAAAACGTATTTATCCAAAGGTCAAGCTTGTCATACAGAATGTTGGTTTTGAAGTAGCGGAGGAAGCGATGGCTCCTACTTTTGTAGCCAGAGACGGTGAGGTATGTACGATTTAGTCATGCCATAGCGCAGCAAAGCTGCAAGAAGTCAGAAGTCAGGAGTCAGATTTCAGAAGAATAACCAAAACCATAAAAACCCCATCTAAAAATATCTTTTGTAACTATTGGTATAACAGGGTTACAAGGGTTAAGATTTTCAACAACTTGTTTTTTATTGCAGTTGGTTAAGGACAATAATATAGGGTTAGTTAAAATAACGGAAGAATCTGCTTAGACCCACAGTGCATTGGAATTCTATTTTTCTGCAAGAAGTATTTCATTTTTCAGCGAGTCCTTGAGAAGCGAAACAAGAGGCTTATTTTTTGAATATAAGCATGTATCATCTGAGCTTCCTTTAAGTGTTCCCGTGAGAACGTTTGATGAATCAGTAATTAAGCGCACCTGACCCGGTGTTTTATTTATTTTGTAAATAACAGCACCCTCCACATTAAAATTCCCCGATGCAATTGCGACGACTTTTAATCCTCTTTTTACAGCACTGCTCAGCTCAGCATGTACATGCACTAACTCAGTGTCTGATATGGAAATGTATACCCTTTCTTTTG
>ENA-UOOH01000724-UOOH01000724.1-fermentation-metagenome-genome-assembly--contig:-NODE-724-length-35773-cov-19.429699_pt1 | contig 35773 bp, 25 predicted proteins | sample MGYA00245778_ERZ724025 | MGnify/ENA primary metagenome ERZ724025 (study PRJEB28704, sample SAMN03018313) | fermentation metagenome | biome: anthropogenic terrestrial biome; feature: soil; material...
GGTGGTGCATTTTGAGGTGCCCATCAGTGGTGCATTTTCAGCCGCCCGGTGACAACTCGATCAACGTCTCTATACCGGTTGGAAACTGTCGTTCCGTATCATGCCATATCGCCTTATCATAGGGTTTGCTGAACAGTAAAAAATACCCTGATAATCAGATGGTTGCCTGTACTTTTCTTCGCGATAGGTGTATATTTTTCTTGTAGAATCCCCAAAAAACCGTGCAGGAGACAAGGAGAATGTACCGAAAGATTGGGAACGATGAAGAATTTCCGGAGATTGCGCTGCATTTTGAAGGCCGTCTGAATCCTGAAAACCGTTGGGTAAAAATGGCGGCGCGACTGCCGTGGGAAGAGCTGGAATCCGATTACGCGAGGCATTTTAAAAGCCACGGGCGAGGCGAAATCGCGCTGAACGTCCGAATTGCAATCGGAGCGCTTCTGGTCAAAGAATTCCTTGGGTTGAGTGATCGCGGAGTGGTCGAAGCAGTGAGTGAAAATCCGTATCTGCAATATTTTCTCGGTTTCAAAAGCTTTCAGACGACCCCGCCGTTCAATGCTTCTCTGATGACACATTTCCGCAAACGATTTCCAGCGGAAGTCATCAACCGTTTCAACGAGAAGATAATCGAACTGGGCAGGGCGGACCGTGATCCGGACGATGGCGGGGTGGCTTCTTCGAAAGATGGTGATGAGGAGAATTCCGGAACGATTCTGATGGATGCGACTTGCGCTCCAGCGGACATCAAATATCCGACCGATTTGAACTTGGTTAACGATGCCCGCGAACTTTCGGAAGCAATCATCGACAAGATTCGAGAACAACTCGCCGTTCCGTCTCCGCGTCCTCGAACCAAACCGCAAGTTTGCCGGAAACGGTATCTCGAAATCGTCAAACATCCGAAATGCGGCATGCCGAAACGTCGGAAAGCATTGCGTTTTCTGCTGAATGCGGTGAAACGAAATCTCGGCTTCATTCACACGTTACTTGTTGACTCAGATGAGATTTCGGAGTCGCTTCACAAACAGATCGGAGTGATTCAATCCGTTCATGACCAACAGCGGGAGATGTTGAATCAGAGAAGCCACCGGGTGGATCACCGAATCGTGAATCTGCAACAACCGCATGTCCGTCCGATTGTCCGGGGAAAAGCCGGACGCGAAACCGAATTCGGGGCGAAGTTAACCGCCAGCATGGTTGACGGCTATACCCGACTGGAACGTCTCTCCTGGGACGCATATAACGAGGCCGGCGACTTGCAGACAATCTGCGAGCGGTATCGGGAGCGTAGCGGACATTATCCCGAAACCGTCATCGCGATCACGATCTTGACCGCCAATCTCATCCGATGGATGCAGGAGCCGGGATGGCTTTTATTGTTCCTGGTTTCAACTTCGGTTTTCAGGGCTGAAATACCGGAAAAGTTATATGAATATCAAAAGGCGGCATAGCCCTTCCGGTTCAGCAGGCCCTACTTATTATGTCGGTTGGGATGTCGGAGCATGGCACAGCGACAAGAAGGATGGCATCGTAATTCTGAAAAAAGAATATAATGAGCTACAATTAGCAGCCAAACCGTTTCTGGGTAATATTGCTAAAGAATTCAAGAATAAAACTTTAGTTTCATGGATCTATGATCAGATAAATCCAGATGACAATTTTATTTTAGCTATTGATGCTATATTGGGATGCCCCCAAGATGCATTAAATATTTGGGATATATCAAAAAATGATTTTGCAGAAATTTCACCTGACCTGGATAATGGTGCCCAACGAAATTCGTACTTGTATAGATATATAGAGATGCAACTTGCAGATAAGCCATTGTCATTAGTACAGGATTTAATGGGAAGCCAATCTACAAAAGCGTTATTCGCATTGAAGCAGAGTGGGGCTAAATGGTGCAACGATAAAAGTGATTCCGATTTCGGAGTATGGGTTCATGGAAAAAATAAATTCATCGAAACTTATCCGGCAAATGCACGTAAATTTATATCTCAAGAGGTAGAATCAATAAAATTAAAAATAGAAAATTCATCGATACGAGAAAATTCAGACGTTCTAGCATGTTCACCAGAACATTCAAGCTGTCGAGAGATACTCATTTTGAAGAGAAGTTCCGGGATGTCATTGGTCTTTACCTTGACCCTCCGGAGCGTGCATTGGTCCTTTGTTGCGACGAGAAAAGTCAAATTCAGGCATTGGAGCGAACGCAACCGGGACTGCCTCTGGGCGTTGGTCACATTCGCACTCAAACCCACGATTATTACCGTCATGGCACAACCACTCTCTTTGCCGCATTAAACTACCTTGACGGGAAAATAATTTCGCGTACCGAAGAACGGCACCGTCATATTGAATGGCTACGCTTCCTGCGTCAGATTGAGCGAGAAACTCCACGCAGACAGGAGGTGCATATTGTACTTGACAATTATGGTTCGCACAAACATCCGAAAGTAATGGCATGGATGGAGAAACATCCGCATTTTCATTTACATTTCACCCCGACATCCGCATCATGGTTGAATCTGGTCGAACGTTTTTTCCGGGATGTCCATACGGATGTAGTGAAAAATGGCAGCTTCGCTCATTTATACGAACTCAATAAAGCCCTTCAAACTTACATGGAGGAGAGAAATTCTTCCCCGAGGCGTTATGTCTGGAAAGCCGATGGGCACATAAGAGCCTTGAAAAAATCAATCGCGCCAAGCAGGCTTTGAAGCAGAGGGTTAAATAATATTATTTAAGAGACACTACACTAGCAGAAGCCCTTGCCAGACATTTCCCCGGTTCGGGAGCGGGAAGTACTAATTTCCTCTATAAAGCAGGCAGATCAACAAAAGGGCTATTCAAAATTGTTGCCGGAGGTGCCGCTGTTTTTGGCGGACTTACCATCACTGGAGGAACTGGTGGGCTTGCTGCCTTTGGAGGAGCTGTAATTGCCGTTTTTGGCGGAAACACTGTTGTTGAAGGTACAACACAACTATTTGGTCATGAACAGGGGGGATGGAATCCAGGAGCTGAACTTGCCTATCAAACGACCTTGCTCGTATCTGGTGGCCATGAAACCGCAGCGGAATGGGCAAAGACTGGTTATTATATTGTAGCCTGTGTTGATTATTCATAAATCCATATTCCTTAAGATGTTTTTGTCGGCGTTGATATAAATATACAGTAAAAATTTCCCGAAAGCAATAGGGTCGCGTTTGATTTTAATGCACAAATCATGCACAAAACTTGATTCCAGCCGATCCCGCGGTATAATATATGCATCATGAAAGACGTCACCATAACAACCATCGCCGCCCAGGCCGGAGTGTCGCATTCGACCGTTTCCCGGGCGCTGAACAACCGCCCCGGCATCTCCGACCGCGTCCGCGCGCAGATCATCCGTCTGGCCGACGAAATGGGTTACGAGAAAAAGCGCCGGGGGCGGGTCGTCGGCATCATCCTCCTCCTCGGCAGAATCGCATAACCGCTTGTTTCGATCATACCGCTATCCGCTCGAACTGCCCGAACACGCGAGAACGTTCCTGAAACTGGAACAGCCGTACGCGGGCAGCCTGGCCAAAGTGTCGTTCGACGGCGTCTGCCGGGGCTATCTGCTGGGCGCTCCGCTGGAAATGGAGCTGAACGCCAACGGCAGCGGCTTGCTGGAAATCGAGGTTTTCGGCAGCCGCCGCAATTCGTTCGGCCCGCTCCACCTCTGCAATTGGAGCCACGCGGGGGCCGCGCCCTGGGAATTCAATCCCGATCCGTTCCGCTATACGCCGAACCCGGTGCTGGTGCCCAACGGCCTGATGGGGGCTCCATTGCTGTTGGTCGAAGCCGGAGTCCCCGCCTGTGCTCCGGCGGCGGAAGCTTCGCCGTCCGCCTGCGCTCCATAAAAAACAGTCCATAAAAAAACAGTCCATCCGCAATCATCGGGCGAACCGCCGGTTGCGGATGGACTTTGTCTGTTCAACTGTTTTTCGGTATGATGATAATCTAGAATGGTATGTTTTATTCATATTTTGGTATGTTTATTTTTAAGAAATTCGACAAAATATGTGTCTAAATGGTCTATTTGGTATTGATTTCTTTGAAAAACCGATTATAATAGTACCATGAATCACAAAAATGGTATTATCATGCACGACCAGTCAACCATGTCGAACAGGTTTTTGTACCGGGAAATCGCCCACCGGATCTGCGAGGATTTCCAGGGAGCGGCCAAACTGCCCAGCGAACGCAGTCTGGCCGAACATTACGACTGTACGCGAACCACCATCCGCACCGCGCTGAAGCTTTTGCAGGGCGAGAATCTGCTCGACCGCCAGCCGAACCGCAACAAACGTTCGCTGGTACTGCCGGAAAACGACGCGGCGGATTCTGCGGAACCGTGGACGCCGGTGGTGGCGCTGTTCGGACAGGAACACCTGAAGGACCCCAACTATATGGATTTCGTGGCGGGGTGCCTGGAGCGCGCCCGCGAGGAAAAACTTCTGTTCACCATGCAGACCATTCCCGCCGAATTGGGACCGGTCGGTTCGCTGGCGGAACTGCATCCGCACGCGAAACCGGCGGGGTATCTGGTGGCCGGGGATGTGGAGGACGACGTGCTGATGCTGCTGCACCGTTCCGGCTGTCCCTGTATTTTCATGGGGAACCGGCTGAAAAAGACCAGATTGACGGAAATCCGGCAGGAAAGGCATCATTTTTTTGAATGCTACCTGCCCGAAGAAGATAAATACGAAACGGTCCTGCGCAAATTTCTCTCGCTCGGGCACAGCCGGATACTGGCGGTGAATTTCGGGCGTTATGAAAATATGGTCAAACGCCTTTACCGGGAATACGACAAACCGTTTGCCGACTTCGGATTTGCCGAGATTCCGTGGTCGATTCAGGGGGCGCTGAAGCCGCTTCAAGAGAAATCCGCCGAGATCGCCGAAATGGCCCGCGATTATACCGCCATGCTGGTGCCGTTCGGCAACGTCATCAGCTTCGACATCTACATGGCGCTGGTAAACGCCGGCATCCGCATCCCCGAAGACCTGAGCCTGGTATACGCCAGCGGCAAGCCGGAATGGTTTGTGCCGCACTTCAAGATCAGCACGGTTTTTTCATCGGCCTGGGACGAGGGGGCGAACTGCGTCAAGGAACTGGCGCGGCAGATCCGCAACGGCGAGCCGGTCGGCGGCGTGCATTATACCGAATATCGTTTTATGGATAACGGCACGGTTGTGCCGCCGGAAAATAGATCAACGAAACACCAGAAGCCATAAGGAGGATTTAATGAACCGGAAAATAAAAAACAGAAGCAATTTCACACTGATTGAGTTGCTGGTGGTTATCGCGATCATCGCGATTCTCGCCGCCATGCTGCTGCCCGCGCTGAACAAGGCGCGCGAAAAGGCGCGGGGCGCCCAGTGTTCGGGCAATCTGAAGCAGTTCGGCATGCTGTTGAACGTCTATGCGGCGGACACCGGCGGCTGTGCTCCGCCCCGCACGACCGAGTTGTCCGGGAATCTGCAATATTTCTCCACCGTCCGGACCTTGCTTGCCAGTAACGGACAGCAACCGGCGAAACTGCTGGTGTGCCCTTCGGACGAGCTTGATGTCCATCTCTACAAAGCGGGAAGCGCCACGGACCGCTGGCAGCTCGGAATCGGCCCGGCTTACGGCCTGGAGAACGACGCGCTGGTCCGGGTAAGCTATGGCGCCAATGAGGGACTGCTGTTCGAAAACGCCTATTTTCCGGGCCCCAAGCTGAACAAATGGAAATATCCGTCCCAGCAGGTGTTCATGGGCGACAGTTCCTATATTGTATTCAACAATGCCTGGAATGTGCGGATCGCCGCCGCCGCCCATCCGACCAGCCTTTATCCGGTGGTGGGGGATTTCAGCAATCGCGCTTATGCGCGTCATGACAGAGCCGCGTCCAATGTCCTGTTCCTGGACGGCCACGTCCAGCGCCATGACCAGCAGGACATTTCAACACTCAAATATAACTGATGGGGAATATCGTGAAAAAATCGGTCTTTGCACTCCTTGCGTTCTGCGCCGTGTTGGTTCAGGCAAGAGATTTTGCATTGAATAACCCGTATATCCGGCTGAAAATCAATAACGCCGGAGGCCGGATCGAACGGTTCTATTTTATCCCCGCCAAAGCGGACTTGACCACGGGCGAGGGGCTGCTCGGCGATAACTTCTGGAATATCCCCGATTCCCGCTTCTTCCTGTCCCAGTTGAACTACGATCCGATTCCCGGCAAACAATCCCTGAATTTGAAGGCGCACCACACCGGCGGCGGCATCGATTTCCTGGAAGTGGCGAAAACCGTCAAGCTGCCCGAAGATGAGGCGATGGTGACGGTCGATTACCGGTTCACCAACCTGCCGGCGGCGATGGCCGATCTTGAATACGGTTTCTGGTGCCGGAATTTCGCGGGCGCCGCCAACCGGAAATACACCTATTTCTTTCCCTGCCTGAACGGCATCAGCTTCATCAGTCCGCAGAATCAGAACGGCGAACACTGGTTCAACGCGCTGTCGCGGGGCTGGGCGGCCTTTGCCGGCCAGGACGGCGCGGGCATGGCGATCACGATGGACTACGCGCACCTGAAAAGCTTTTACGGCTGGTACGGCAAAACCGGGGCCACGCTGGAATGGAATTTAGAAAAAATCAAAATTCCGATGGGCAAAAGCCTCGATACCGCTTTTGAATTCATCCCGTTCACCGGGTTGAAAAAAGTGTCCGGGGCCGGAAAAGGGCTGGTCGGCGAGTTCAATATCGCCCCGGAAAAAGCGGCGTTCCAGACCCCCCATTGGCTGAAACGGGACATCATACTGAAGGTCTACAGTGCCAAAAAACAGAAGATCACGCTCAAAGTTACCGCGCGCGTCCTGCCCAACGGCGCCACCTATGACATCGGCTCCGCCGAAATGAACTTCGACCGCCCGACGGAGTCGAAAACGTACCGGACAACCTATACGTTTCCGGTGGCGGCACAGGCGTATGATATGGAGGCGAGGGCGTTTGACGCGGACGGCAATCTGCTGGCGATCTTCAACACGCCCGCCGAAATATCCTCCATTCTGAATTACAATATGCTCCCCGAGCTGGAACGCGACGGCGGGACCGCCAGGCCGCAGGTCGATTTGACCCGGCTGGACAATTCCATCGAAACCCCGCACATCCAATGGGGCAAGCCCTTGAAAGGCGGGAAAATCAAAGTGCTGGCCCTGACCCGTTTCCCGGCGTACCGGGAGCTGGCGGAGCTCGCCCAGCGGCTGGACATCGAACTGCTGTCGATGGTCTGGACGCTCCCCTACAAGGCGTTGTTCAATTACGGCCCCTACTACGGCGTATTGACCGATGAAAACGTTCTGGACAACTTCAACCGCCTCCTGAGCCGCGATTACGATGTGATCCTCCTTGCCGGAATCAACTGGGAGCACCTGACGCCGCTCCAGCGCGCCGAGATTGCCCGCAGGGTCAAGGACGGCTGCGGATTCGTCGAGATCAACAACAGCGGCAAGACGCCGGAACTGGCTGAAATCTCGGCATTCGCCGAAAATGATAACGTTGGCACCGCCGCCCCCAAACGGGAACGCCGCGGATTCCTTACCACCGCCGTTCCGTTCGAACTCTTCCCGCGCGCCATACACCGCAAGGGCAAGGCGCTCGGCGAAGTCCACGTTTCCTCCGGCGGTACGCCGTGGGTGGTTCAGCGCCCGGTCGGCAAAGGCCGGACCGTCGGGATCAACTGGTACACCGGCGGCGGGCATGGCCGGATGGTCAGCGGAGTAACCCCCGAACTGCCCTATCCGATGGCCGGAGCGCCGTTCCGGGATTATACCGAACTTTATCAGTTGATGATCGCCAAGGCGGTGATGGCGGCGGCCGGGCGCGAGCCCGCCGTTTACATGGAGGAAATCACCTGTACGCCGGGGAACGGCGGAATCGGGCTGAAGCTCCGGCTGGGCGGTTCGTTCGAAGCGGGGGCGCCGCTGCGCCTGTCGGCGTTCACCCGCAGCCGGGACAATGAGGAACTGACCGAAAAAACGTTTGAATTTGCGGCGGCGGAAACCGTGGCCCTGAATATGCCCGCCACGCCGTGGGGCGGAGCTCAATTGCTGGGACTGGTCCTGTCGGATGCGGCCGGGGAAGTCCTGGATTTCGGCGCGGTGGCGGTCCGCAGTCCGGGCGGCGCGGAAATCCGCAGCCTGAAAGCCGAACGCGATCTGTACGCCGAAGGCGAAAATGCGGTATTTACCGTCGAGATCAGCAAGCCCGGTTATGAAATCCGGTGGTCGCTGATCGACGCTTACGGGCGGGTCACGGCGTCGGGTCTGGAAGGGGCGCCCGGCGCCCGTGTCCGGATCGAGGCGCCTGTCACCAACAGCCTGAAAATGCGGCATTACGATTTTCGGGCGGAACTGCTGGAAAACGGCGTGCCCGCGGACCGCATGGAAACCGCGATTACAGTAGCCCCCGCGCCCGCTAAAACCGTGTGGGACGACTACGAACCCGGCATCTGGCTGACCCTGCGCAACTCGGACGCCATCCGTCCTTATCTGCACCCGCTGCTGGCGGAAAAACTGCGCGAATTGCGGATGCAGACCATTCTGGGCAATGCCCGGCGCATTGACGTGGATTTCGCCGTGCAGTACAATTTCAATCCGACTCTGTTCCAGCACGCCGGAACGCATGGGGCGCGGGTTTCGCCCGAGTACCAGAAAACCGGCGACAAAATGCTGCTGGTCCGCAATCCCTGTCTCTCCAATCCCGAATTCTATGATAAAAAAGTGGAGGAATTCAAGGCGCTCGGCGAAAAATATGCTTCATACGCCCCCAGATATTACTGGTACGGTGATGAACTCTCCCTGTCCGGGTATTGGAGTACGCCGATCGACTTCTGTTTCTCCCCGACCTGCCTGGTGCATTTCCGGGAATTCCTGATGCGGAAATACGGTTCGCTGGACGGCGTCAACCGCCAATGGGGCACGAATTACGGGAAACTCGACGACGTGCTCCCCGAAACCGCCGCCGAAGCGCGCAAACATACGGACGGCAATTACAGCGCCTGGTCCGATCACCTCGAATACATGGACGGGCTGCTGCTGGAATACATCGGCAAAATCAGCGAAAAGGGCCTGCGCGCCGCCGACCCGAACGCACGGACATTCATTTCCGGCCCGCAGGCGGCCAGCGCCTACGGCGGCAACGACTGGTACCGGCAGTCCGGGATTTATTCCGGCATGATGACCTACGAGGCCGGGGGGCTGTATGAACTGATGCGTTCGTTCGCGCCGGACGGCGTGAACCTGCCGTGGATCATCGGTTACGACCATGTCGGCGGGCAGGTCTGTTATAATTTGTGGAAATCGCTGATGTTCGGGGCGCGGGGAGCGATGGCGTTTCATGCGCCGAGCCTGATCAACCCGGACTTCACGTTCGCGGAAGGCGGCCGGGCCGCCGCCGAATACCTGCCCGAAATCGTGGACGGCGTCGGCAAACTCGTATTGAACGCGCTGAGCGAGCGTCCGTCGCCGGAAATCATGATCGTCTATTCGCAGCCGTCGATCCGTTCGGCATTCATCCAGGGGCGCGCCAAGGAACACGAGAACCTGCGCTGGAAATACGTCATGCTCTGCCGGAACTTCGGCATCCCGTTCCGTTTCGTGTCCGACGACCAGATTGAAAAGGGAATGCTGGCGGAAGTCAAGCCCGCGCTGGTCGTTTTTCCCGATTCCAACGCCTTGTCCGACGCCTGTCTGAAGCAGATCGCCGGTTATATCGGGCAGGGCGGCAAAATCGTGCTCGAAGGGAACTTCGCCGGGATGGACGCCTCCTGCCGGGCCATCGGGAAACGCCCGCTGCCCTCGGGCAAATCGGTCTGGCGCGCCGAACAGGTCCATGCCGACTACTTCGACGCCTGGAGCAAACCGCGCCTCCAGCGCAGCGAAAACGACTGGAAAGCGCTGGACAATGGCCGCCGGATTTTCGCGGAAGTCCTGAAACGCGCCGGCATCGTTCCGCTGTGCCGGGTGCTGCAGGCGGACGGTACGCCGTACCTCGACGCCGAACTCGACATCATGACCGACCGCCAGGGCAACCGCTACGCGCTGATTATCAGCAAAGAGGAAAATCCCGCCGAGGTGCGGCTGGAATTCTCCGGCGACAGGCATGTCCGGGATATCCGGGGCAAAGGGTTCAAACTGGCGAACTCCAACCCGATCTTCACGGCATTGCTGGACGCGGAAGAAAAAACGCCGTTATCGCTGGAGGCGCAGGTTGCCGGACGCGAACTCAAGCTGGCGATCGACGCCGGTTATCCGCGCGATACGGCCATCCGCCTGACGGTCATCGCGCCGGACGGCAAAGAGGTTCAGTGGTATAGCGCCAATCTGAACGCGCCGCTCGGCAAAGCCGCCCATGCGCTCCGTTTCGCCCTGAACGACCCGTCCGGCGAATGGAAAGTGCGCGCCCGTGAGATCGTCAGCGGCCGCGAAGCCGAAACCGTTGTCCGGATCGACTGATCATCAAACACGCACCGGCCGCCCGCGGGGGGATATCTCTCCGCGGGCGGTCTTATTTTGGTGCGGTTCCGTATTTGGGATTTGAGCCGGGCGGCGGCGGATTCGCATAAATTCGCATAAAACGTCATTTTTTCGTGAACCGCATATTGACATTTTTCGGATCGGGCTGTATAATATCCCCCTAATGACTGTTGCATTATTGTTGCACTTTGATTCAGGGGAAGCATGATTGCGGTAAAATATAAATTCGAAAAAATCGTGGAGGAACTCCGGGCGTTGATCGGCGACGGCACCTATCACGACCGCCTGCCCAGCATCCGGGTCATGGCGGAAAAGTTCGGCGTGAACAACCGTACCGTGCTGAAAGCGGTGGAACAACTGGAAGCCGAGCGCCTGGTCCATACCGACAGCACCCGCGGTGTCACCGTCACCAGGGAACGGGCGCAAAGAGCAAGATCCGGCATCATCAACATCATCTATCCCTCGAATTTCTCCCCCGGCGTGCGGGTGGAGGACAATGACTTCATCCGTGAACTGACCGGCCTGTTCGCCGCCCGCGGCTACCGGACCGTGGTCACCATGCAGTGCGAAGACATCATGACCGACCGGATGTACTGGGCGAACAATCCCTGCGACGGTTATGTCCTGATTTCGTTCAAGGAAAAAGAGGCGTTCCCCTGGCACCGGATCATCAGCAAACTTCAGCTCCCGGCGGTCTATTTCTGCAACATCCTGCCGATGCAGAAAAACTATAACTGGGTGGATTTCGACAACATCGGCATCATGCGGGAGCTCTTTTCCCGGCTGCTGGCCGGAGGGCACCGCCGGATCGCCTATTTCGAGGCGAACCATGCGTCCGCGCAGCACAACGCCCGCGTCGCCTGTTATCAGGAATTCTTACAGGAGCACGGCATTTCCCTGCCCGCCGCCCCGGTCGACGGAATTATCGACGAAACCATTACCGAGAGGGCCGAGCTGAACCGGATTCACCGTCAACTGGTGGCCGATTATGCCCGGAGCCTCCTGGCTTCCGGAGAGCCGCCGACGGCGGTTTACCTCTTCTTCGCCCATCCGGAGCCCTTGATTGAGGTGTTCCGGGAACAGGGGCTCGAGCCGGGCAGGGATTATAAAATTATTTTGAAGCGAAACCGCTTCAGCCGGGAATCTTCGCCGTCCCGTCCGGCGGAGCCCGCCGATCCGCGTTTCCTCACGATTTCCGGCGATTACTCGAAAGCCAGCGAAGCCATCGTCCGGAAATTGCTCTGTTCGATGGAGAACCCGCGGGAAAGCCTTGCGGGGGAGTTGATCCCGATGGAACTTGATTTTACCGATAACGATTTAATGTTGCATTGACAGGAGGCATCTCATGCGTCGGAAAGGAAGAATTTTTACACTGATTGAATTGCTGATTGTTGTCGCTATCATCGCGATATTGGCGGCGTTGCTGCTGCCGGCGTTGAACCAGGCACGGAACAAGTCGAAGAGCCTTCACTGCCTGAACACGATCAAACAGCTTGCCATGTACACGCAGCTCTACTGCGACGAAAGCGGCGGCTTCATGTTTCCGTACACCGAAGGCTCCTGGCGTTACAACCAGACCGGGTTTGCCAACTGGCTCCGGCAGCGGCAGGGCATCGAGGCGGACTGGAACACCAATGACGCCGCGCTGGCCCCCTACGGCAAGAAATGGGGATTGTTCTGCAGCGACGACCATTATTTCCAATGCAATCGCTGGAGCGGACCTTCGCCGGTCTGGAAAGCCAGCTACATCGCGCCCACTGATTTTTGCGGCGTCAAGGTGGACAAACTGAATCCGCCGAGCATCAAGGTGCAGTGGGTTTCGTGCGGCATCAACTCATTCATCAACAAAACCCACAACCCGGTCCAGATGCTGCCGCTGTTCAACGAAGGGCGCGGGTTCCATGACGGGACGATACAGACCGCGTTTTTCGACGGACACGCGGAGAAAATCAAGTTCGGCGATTTCGCGGAAAACAGAATCAGCGCATTACGCCCATAACACCAATCAACGGAGATGTAAAACATGAAATCCCTCTCTCTTTTCCTTCTGCTTGCCCTGGTGCTCTCATGCCCGGGGGCCGACTATTCGCTGAACCCCGACGTGATGTTCAGCGTCGACAAAAAGGCGCAGCGCCGGACCGACCGCATCGAACTGCTCGGCGTCCCGTGGACGAATTTCTCCCGTGGCTTCCTCCGTTTCGACCTGAGCCCGGTTAAAGCCGGCGCCGTGGAGAACATCAACAAGGCCCTGCTGACGGTTCGCCTCGACGTTCAATCGAACCCGAACGGCCTGCCGCTGGAAATCATGCCCGTGCGGACCGCTTACGATCCGGCGAAAGCGACCTGGGAATCCCCCGGTTTCCCGGACAGCAAATGGCCGAGCGTCGGTCCGTATTCCAATATCGACCACGGCGCCGACGCCGGGCGGGTCCGGAAAGTCGATCCGGCGGGCGGGATGGTCTCCGTGGACGTGACCGCCGAAGTGCGCTCCTGGGTGGCGAACCAGATGCCCAATTACGGATTTTTCCTGAAAGTCGGCCCGAAAATCGGCGGTTTGCCCAATTCCCCCGCCTGGAATCTGTCCGTCAAAGACTGCACGCTGAAAATCGAAACCGTGGAAGACCTGTCCGCGCGTTCGCAACTCGACCGCGAAACGCTGCAGATTTTCCCCTCCGCCCATCTGCCTCCGATCCGGGACCCGTATTATTTCCTGATTTTCGCGGGGGAGCCGGTCCCGCACGACGCGAGCGTCATCAACGTGATGGAGGCCCGCCGGGGGCAGGCCCGCCCGGAACGCGGCATCCTGCCGCTGCGCTGGCACTACGGGCCCCAGACGCCGAAGAATACCGAGGAGGCGATCGTCAATTCGTATACCTCGCGCGCCAATCAGTTCCTCGGCATCGAGGTTGACGAATGGCAGGGCGACCGCCGCGCCGGAGAACAGGTCGGCAAGGACGAGGACCCGAACCGCGTGACCATGCAGGAAAAGATCGACTGGTCGATCAAGGGAATCCTCGAAGCCAAGAAAATCAACCCGGCGTTTTTCGTCCTGGTCTACTGGCGGGCGGAGGATTCGATTATTCCGCTGCTGGAGAAAGGCTATCCGGATTTGGTTGTTCTGGAGGCCCAGTCGCATCTGCACAAGCGTTTCCCGAAAAACATCGGCATCGGGCTGAACGGCGTCCTCAAACGGCTGGAATTCGCCCGTAAGCTCGGGATTATCGAAAAAACGATTCCGCTGTTCGGTTTTTTCCTGAACGAAGACGAATATCATCCCGACGGTGTGGTTACTTCCGCCGACGTTGAAAAATGGATCAGGGTTTCCCGCGAAAAATTTCCTGAAATGCCCGGATTCGCCTTTTATGCGGGCAGCAAAAATACGTCGCAACCCGGAACCTACGCTTCCGGTCTGTTGAAAAAAGCCGAAGAACTCTGCCATCAATATTATATCGCGCCCGCCCCCGCGGTTTCCATCCTGTCGCCGGGCTACGAAAGCGTTCTGCGCCAGGATCATGTCACCGTCAAGGCCGGCGCCGAACCGAAGAACGGCGCCACCATCCGGAAATACCGCTTTTTTGTGGACAACCGCCTGATGGCCGAATCCGACTCGCCCGAGTTCACGGTCAAAACCCGGCTGTTCGGCCCCGGCCGCCATATCATCACGGTTCACGCGGTGGATTCGCAGTGGAACCGCGGCGTGGCGCAGTTGCCCGTCACGTTTGAATTGCCGTAAGGGGATTCATGGCGCAATGCCGGGGCTTTCGGGCTCCGGCTTTTTCGTTTTCCGGGGGGAGATTTGCAAGATTATAATATTTTTTGAAATTTTCCGTCAAAAACTTGCAAAAACTTGCAAAATGGTTTATATTAGCCATACTAATGCAGGTGACGGATGAATAAGAAACGCAAATTGTTGTCGGCGGAACGTGAGCGGCTGATCCTTCAGGCGCTGAGCGACGGCGTGCGGTCCATTACCGAATTGAGCCGGAGTTTGAACGTTTCCGAGGCTACCGTCCGGCGCGACCTGCAGGCGCTGGAGGATCAGGGCAAGGCGCAGCGCGTCCACGGCGGCGCCATCCAGGTGCGGTTCCCGAAAATCGAACCGGTCTTCAACGAAAAAGCCTCTTTCCATGCCGCCGAAAAGAAACAGATCGCCGAGCACGCCCTGGAATTCATCGAAGACAACGACGTCATCTTCCTCGACGGCGGCAGCACCGTACAGGCGCTGGCGCGGCGCCTCGACGCCCGCAAAAATTTGACCATCGTCACCAATTCCATGAAAGCCGCCGCCGAACTGATGGAGTCCGGCCACCGCCTGATCCTGATCGGCGGCGAATTCCGGGCGCTCAGCCAGACCCTGGTCGGCCCCATGACCGCGAAACTCCTTGACGGTTTGAATATCGGCAAGGCGTTCCTCGGCACCATCGGTTTCACCGTGGAGCAGGGCATTTCCACCACCGACCCGAACGAAGCCTTTACCAAGGAACAGGTCATGAAGCGCGCCGAAAAAGTCATCCTGCTGGTGGACAGCAGCAAAATCGGCAGCTCCTCGCTGGCCGCCAGCGGCGGCATCGGGGACATCGATGTGATCATTACCGACAGCAACGTCCCCGACGCAACCGTCAGGCAGTTGAGAAAGAGAAATATAAACGTGATTGGTAAGAATAAACAAACCAAGGAGCAACCATGAACACCTATCTGGCCGATGGAACCCCGAGTTTCAAGAAGCAAACCGTAAAACTGAAAAACATCCCCGCCTACCAGTACGAAGCCTCGCTGAAAGACGCCTACAAAGCGAAGCAGATCACCAAGGACGAAGCCTTTGAACTCTACGAATCCATGAAAGTGATCCGCGAGTTCGAAGAGATGATCCTCAAATGCCGTACCGGCGCTTATGAAGTGATCAGCGACTACGAATACCGCGGCCCGACCCACTTGTCGATCGGCCAGGAAGCCACCGCCTCCGGCGCCTGCTCCATGCTCGGAATCACCGACCTGATCACCTCGACCCACCGCGGCCACGGCGACTCCATCGCCAAGGGTTTCCACGCCATCCACCGCATGAGCGAAGAACAGCTCCGCGAACGCTGCCCGGAATCCGCCTCGCTGAAAGGCGCGGAACTCCTCGAAGCCGTCCTTGAAGACCACGTTTACCGCACCATCGCCGAACTGTTCGGCAAAGAAGAAGGCTACGGCAAGGGCCGCGGCGGCGGCATGCACATCGCCGACTTCCGCGTAGGCCACCTCGGCGCCAACGCCATCGTGGGCGGCGGCGTGCCGATCGCCACCGGCGCGGCCATGACCTGCCGCATCGACCCCGAAAAGAAGGGCAGCATCGTCCTGACCTTTGCCGGTGACGGCGCTTACGCCAACGGCGTGGTGCTCGAATCCCTGAACTGGGCCGCCCAGGAACAGTTCAACGGCCCGCTGGCTGAAACCAAATTCGGGCTGCCGCTGATTTTCGCCGTCATTAACAACCACTACGGCATGACCGGACGCGCCGACGGCGAAGTGAACGGCCTGGATTTCCTGGCTCAGCGTGCCGCCGGTTTCTCCAACAACAACATGCATGCGGAAGTCGTCAACGGCATGGACATCCTGGCCGTCCGCGACGCCATCGCCCGCGCCCGCGCCATCATCGAAAAGGGTGAAGGCCCGGTCCTGCTCGAATTCGACACCTACCGCTACTACGGCCATTCCCTCTCCGACCCGCGTAACGAATACCGTACCCGCGAGGAAGAAGCCCGCTGGAAGGAAGTCGATCCGCTGGAAACCTTCCGCAAACAGCTCATCGCCGACAAAATTGTCAAGGCCGCCGAACTCGACGCCATCGACAAGAAAGTCGCCGACCGTAACGCCCGCGCCGCCCGCCGTGCCGCGGATTCCCCGGACCCGGACCCGGCCGACGTCATCAAGTACATGTACACCGACACCACCGCCGAAACCGTCCCGGCCCTGTACAACGAACCGAAAATCTACGAAGACATCACGGTCAAGCGCGACGCCAACGGCCTGCTGAACTACCGCGACGCCATCAAAGAAGGGATTATCGAAGAAATGAAGCGCGACGCCCGCGTGGTCCTCTACGGCGAAGACGTGGCCGAATACGGCGGCGCCTTCAAGCTGTCCAAGGGGCTCCTCGAAACCTTCGGCCGTAACCGCGTGTTCAACACCCCGATTTCCGAAGCCTGTATCTGCGGCACCGGCGTCGGCATGGCCATGAGCGGCTACCGTCCGGTGGTCGAACTCATGTACATGGACTTCGCCCTGATGGCTTCCGACCAGATTTCCAACCAGGCCGCCAAATGGCACTACATGACCGGCGCTTCGACCGAAGTCCCGATGGTGGTGCGCTGCTCCGTGGGCGGCGGCAAAGGCTACGGCGGCCAGCACTCGCAGTCGCTGGAATCGATGTTCGCCCACATCCCGGGCACCTACGTGGCTTATCCGTCCAACCCCTACGACGCCAAAGGGCTGATCAAGACCGCCATCCGTGACAACAACCCCGTGGTGTTCGTTGAAGGCCAGCTCCTGTACAACGTCAAGGGCGAAGTGCCGGCGGAAGAATACCTGATCCCGTTCGGCCAGGCCAACATCGTCCGGAGCGGCAAAGACGCCACCGTCGTGGTCTGGGGCCCCGCCGTCAGCGACGCCCTGAAAGCCGCCGACATCCTGGCCGCCGAAGGCATCGAGATCGAAGTCATCGACCCGCGCACCCTGGTGCCGTTCGACTGGGAAACGGTCTTCGAATCCGTCCGCCGTACCGGCCGCTGCGTGGCGGTCAGCCAGTGCGTGGACATCGGCAGCTTCACCGGCGAAATCGTTTCGAGAGTCGTCGCCGAATGCTTCGACGACCTCGATGCCCCGGTCCTGAAAGTCGGCGCCAAGAACGGCATCGCACCGCAGGCCCATACCCTGGAAGCCGCTTTCCTGCCGAGCGTACAGGATATGGTCGACGCGGTCAAGAAATTGTTCTGAGCGCTTGAGGAGAACTGATTATGGCAACAAAAATTCCGATTCCGAAACTCGGCCAGTCCGAAGAAACCGTGACCATCGCGTCATGGACCGTGAAAGAGGGCGACCGCATTAAGAAAGGCGATGTCCTCTTTGAAGTCGAAACCGACAAAGCGGTGCTGGAAGTCGAATCGCAGTTCGAAGGCACCATCCTGAAGATCGTGACCAAGGCCGGGGTGGAAGTCCCGGTCATGACCACCGCCGCCGTCATCGGCGAGCCCGGCGAGGCCATCCCCGCCGACATGCTGGCCGCCGCGCCCGCTCCGGCGGCCCCGGCCCCGGCAGCGGCTCCGGCCCCCGCGGCAGCCCCCGCGGCGAAAGCCGAAGCCCCGAAAGCGGCGGCGGCAGCCCCCGCGGCAGCTCCGGCATTTGCCCCCGTTCCCGCGGCGGCCCCGGCTCCGGCCAAAGCGGCTCCGGCGCGCAAGGTCAAGCCGAGCCCGCGTGCCCGCAAATATGCCGAAGATTTCCTGATCGACCTGAACAAGGTCCAGGGAACCGGCGGCGGCGTGGGCCGCGTCACCGAACAGGACGTGAAAAACTATCTGACCGGCTCCGGCTACCATGACCGGAAGATCACTCCGGCGGCACTCGAACTCGCCCGCAAGGAAAAGCTCGAAATGCTGAAGCTCGAAGGCACCGGCGAAGGCGACCGCATCACCATTCAGGACGTGAAGGACGCCGCTTCCGAGCGGCCGCGCGAAATGAGCACGATGCGCAAGATCATCGCCCAGCGGCTCCAGCAGTCGAAGCAGACGATCCCGCATTTCTATGTGACCGTCAGCATCGACATGGGAACGATCATCGCCAAGCGCAAACAGTTGAAAGCCGAAGGCATCAACCTCAGCGTGAACGCCTTTATCGTCAAGGCCGTGGCGCTGGCGCTGAAAGACCTGCCGACGGTGAACGCCATTACCGACGGCAATTCGGTCATCCTGCGCTCGAAGGTCAACGTCGGCGTGGCGGTGAGCGTGCCGAATGGCCTGCTGGTTCCGGTCATCCGCAACACCGACCGCAAGGGGCTCGATGAAATCCAGGCGGAAACCGCCGAATACGCCGAAAAGGCCCGTACCGGCAAGATTTCGCCGGACCTGCTGAAAGGCGGCACCTTCACCATCTCCAACATGGGGATGATGAACATCGAGAACTTCATCGCGATCGTGAACCCCGGCGAAAGCGCCATCCTGGCGGTTTCGTCCGCCGCCCCGACCCCGGTGGTGCGCGACGGCGAAGTCGTGGTGCGCGACATGATGAAAATCACGTTGAGCTGCGACCATCGCGTGATCGACGGCGCCCTCGGCGCGGAGTTCGTCAACGTGGTGAAAAACAAGCTCGAAGACGCCGCTCTCTGGGACAGCCTGATCTGATCAGGCTCCCGGCGACGGAACCAATAAAAAACGCGGGAAACCGATTTCGGCTTCCCGCGTTTTTTTTATTGCGACGCCTGACGGCGCCACATGGTTTTAATTCTTTCCGGCGATGTGGAAAAGCCGGATGCCGCCTTTGGGGACTTCGAAGCTGAAATCCGTCGTGCCGTCAACGGTTTTTCCTGTTTGCAGATCGGTGATTTTGCTCACGTGCCGGAACGGCAGTTTGACGGTGGTTTTCTCCGGCGCATTGACGTAATTTCCAACCAACAGGAGCATTTCGCCGTCTTTCCGGATGCCGGAATAGAGGAGTTTGTCGTTGCTGCCGGACGGTTCCAGAATTTCGCCGTCGGCGATCAGGTTTTCATAAGGCCGGATTTGCGCCAGCGCTTTGGCGTGGTAGTAAAAATCCAGCGGTGAATCGGTGAAGTCGTGGTATTCGTAATAAGTGATTCCGCCCGCGCCGTTCATAAACGCTTCCAGAATCATCTGTTCTATTTTGAAAGAATCAAACTCGCCGTAGGTCCCGGCGGTCAACCACGGAATTATTTTCTTGTTCTTCAACAGTTTATGATTGTTCCGGATGGAGTCTTGAACATCTCCGGCGCGCCCCGCCACGTATAAACTGGGCTGCGCCATTTTGATGTACTCCGGATAAATCCGGTTGAAGTCTTCAATCGCGTAAAACGGTTTCCAGGCGTGGCGGTTGTAGGAGCCTTGTTCCGGCATCGGGATGCCCGCCTGTTCCGCGCCGGCTTTGGCGGCGGCGGTTACGTCGCGCATGGTTTCGGTGCCGCAATCGAGCAGGAATTCATTGAGCGGTTTGCCGGATTTTTCCAGCGCTTCGCGGCAGCGGGTGCATTTGGATGCGGCAGCGGCGGAATGGTGCCAGCATTCGATGTCATAAAAAATGAAATCCGGCTTGCCGTCACGGGTACAGCGGGTGATCCGCTCCATCTCTTTGGCATAATAGGGGCCGCGATAGCTGGGGCAGAGGATTTTATGTTTTTCGCCGGGAATCTGGCAGTAGATTTCGCTGCCCTCCTCGTGTCCGCGCATCATTTCATGAAATGCGGAATCGTTCATAACGATTTTGAACCCGGCTTTGCGCGCGGCGTCCAGATATTCCTGCTGTTTCCGGGTGTTGCCGGGCGTCCAATAGCGCGGAAAACTGCTGACGGTATTGAAGCCCAGTTTGCGCCAGTTCGCCAGGAAATCCGGCCAGCTCATACCGCTTCCTTCGCCCATCCAAGACAAACTGACGTGGAGGCGATCGAACGGTTTGATCGCCGGTAACTCCACGATTTTGACCGGCAGTTCCGTTTTGAACTGATCCTGACCGTTGCTGCGGGCATAGATGAATGCCGGGGCGTCGGCCTTTTTGCCGGTCGTTTCCAGAAACAGAACCGGGTTTTGGATTTTTTCTTTGACGACAGGGAGCGGGAGCTCCACGCGGGTGTACCGTTTCCCATTGATCTCCGTCTCTGCGGCTTCAACTTTCGGCGACAGGAGGCGGAGGGAATCCGGCAGTTCCAGTACCAGGGTGGCGGCGTGTGTTTTCTCCTGCATCGGGCGCATATCCTGAATGACGAACCGCTGGGGCGCGGGCAGGCCGTGGATTGCCGCCAGCTCGGTCACCCGAGGACGGATGATCAGCCCCTCCATCGGAATCGCCTGTCCCTGTCCGCTGTAAACGCGGTTATGGTCCGGGGATTTCGTTTCCGCCTTGACCAGCGCCAGCTCGTCGGTAAAAATCGAAGCGGTTTCCCCGGTTATTTTGAGCAGGATGTAGCGAGCGTCCGCCTGAAGGCCCAGGGCGAACGGATACATCCGGGTGGCGTAAGGGGCGGCGTTTTCCTCCAGATAATAATAGTTTTTGAAGTTGCTCTGGTCGCTCTCGCAGGGCATCAGTTTCTGCATGGAGGCGGCATTGAACCAGGTATTGCCGTCCTTCGAAACATACGCGTCGAATTGCTTGGGGAATTTGAAGTTGCCGGCGGTGCCGCCGAGACAGCGGATGACAAGGCGCTCGATCGGCTGCTCATTGCCCAGGTCGAGCTTCAGGTACGTTTCGCCATTGCCCATATACCAGCCGACGGCGTTGCGGTCGAACCAGACTTTGTCGTCTGTCCGGTCGGTCAGTTTGCCGTCGGTCAGGTCGGTGGAATCGCTTTCTCCGACGGTCAGCCGGTAATCCGGCGGAGGGTTGAACAGGACCGCTTTGCCCTGCGCCGGATTGGTTCCCCGGGTGAGGTCGAACCACAGTTGGCGGTCGCGGCGCACCTGCGGGTTGGCGGCGGCGGACAGTTCTTTCGGGATGGCGTTTGCGGTCTTGATGTCCATGGCGAACGGGAGGGTGTAATAGCTGACGGTATGGTCGATCTCGACGCTTGCCATGATCGGGTTTTTGGGGTCGGAGCTATAGGATAGGGCATCGGCGGTGATTTCAATCTGCCCTTCGTAGACGCCGTCCTTGCCGGTGTCGGTCAGGATGACGCCCCGTTCCGCGTTGAACCGGTAATCCGTGAACTGCGGTGCGATAAAGCAGGACGCCGTCAGCGTTTTCCCCGCCAACGGCTTGGAGGCATAGTAGCGGAAAATCAGTTTGGCGCCCACTCCGACAACACCGTCGCCGCCCGCCGGTGTGACGGTCAAACCGTCTTTTGGGATTCTGACGATGCGGGCGGACCGGTAATCCACCCACGGCCCCGGCTGTTTGCCGCTGCCGTTCTGGGAGAATGCCAGCGCGAAACTGGCGCGCTCGACATGAACCATGCTGAAGGTGTTCCAGCCCGGCAGCAGCGAACCGAAACTTTTGCCGCCGGTACTGATGTTGTTCACCCTCGGCAGCGCGGTGCTGTTTTCCATGCCCCCCATCTCGACCTGCAGGTAATAATCCTTGCCGCCGGGCGGTACGTATTGGAAGAAATTGCCGTAATTGCCCGGAGCTTCCGGAGCGACCTGAATGCGCAGTCCGGTGTCGGTGATTTCGTGGATCAGCGTTCGGATTTTCCATTTTTCCGGTTCGAATTTCTTGAAATCGGTTTCCCACACGCTGTCGCCCGATGCCGCGATGCCGATTGCCAGCAATGCCGCTATGCTCCATTTTCTCATGCTTGACTCCTGATGGTTGATCAAGGCAGGTAACCCAGTTTCAAACGTCCGAACCAGATATTGCCGCCATTTTTAAGTTCAAAAAATTCCTGTAATGTTTGTGATTCCGTATGCCCGTCCGCCAGGACCTCGTTCAATTGCTGATGGTGCCGCAGTGCGATATAGATCGAATCGGCATATTTGATGGAATAAGTGTTTTTGCGGGCCGTATCCAGGCTGAAAACCGCCAGGGAGGGGCGCTTTACCTGCGTCATTTTGCGCCAGACGCCTTCGTCATCGCCATTGAGCCAGGTGTTGACGCCGTAATGGGTGTACGTAAACAGATTTTGTGCATACGGCCCCCATTTGCCCGGTTCGCTCGGACAGGTGAAGACTTTTTCATTTACCGCGTTGAATACCGTTCCGTTGATATATGTATTGTCCGGCGTTCCTCCGAGATATAAAGAGGAGAGCCCGCTGAACCAGTACCAGGTGTTGGTCGGTTTCTCCTTGAATTTTCCCTTCGGGATGAAGTCGTCAAAATCATTGGCGTAGAGCCCCTGCGCGTGACCGATCTGCTTCAGATTGGCAAGACAGTTGGCGGTTTTTGCTTTATCCCGCGCCGCGTTCAGCGCGGGCAGGAGCATCGCCGCAAGGATGGCGATGATGGCGATTACGACAAGGAGCTCGATGAGTGTAAAGAATTTGAGCCTGTAATGGCTTGTAAGCAGGGTCATGATAACCTCCTAAGTATTTAAATGATGGTGACTTTCGATGGTTTTGTTCAATATCCGGCCGCGGTGTTTCGCCGGCATAGTCATCAACTCCGGCCGGTAGACGGTGTTTTGGCTCTGACGGTTGGCCAGAAGGGAGCCCGCCATTTCCGCGCCGATGCGGACCAGGTCGAATTTCCCGGTGGAGGTTTGCTGCTGCAGTTGCATAAGCGTCCAATTGTGCCGGAATCCCACCAGAGTTTGGGGCGTGATGTTTATCGTCCGGTGAAAATTCTCATATTCTTGTGGAGAGAACTCCAGGTCATCCACCAGGATTCCGTCAAAACCGAACTCCTGCTGGAGCGCTCCAGCCTGGCGGATATCGTTGAATATGAGCGCGGGCTCAACCTCAATGCCGTGTTTTTCCAGCGCATCGAGATAACCGCCCACGAACGGATGACCCTCTTCATGAAGACTGGTGCAGTGGCAGGCAATCCGGCGGCAGTTCTGCTTGAGCATGTGTTCGGCGCTTTGCAGGGCGTTGGTACGGGTGTCCAGGACGAACATATTCCAATGAGAACCGGCGGTCGCCTGCAGGTCGGGCCGGGTCTGGTTGTGGCAGAATGCGACGCTGCAGCGGCGTTCGCGGAGGAACGGGAAGATTTTGCTGTACCACAGGCCGTATAGAATGACCCGGCTTTCGCTGGTGATGAAGTCGAGGTTGGCCCAATTGATGTTTTCCGGGTCGGTGTCGATCCCGGCGGGGACGGTTTCCACCCGGACATTATGTGCCGCGGCCGCGCGCATCGCTCCCTCCATGATTGCCAGCAGGCTGTGGGTCGAGAAATTCCGGTAGCTCAGGTAATCGGGGCACGGCAGCAGGATCGTGATCGGCGTCTGGGGCTTCGGGTCGGTGACGAACGTGCCTTTGCGCTTGGTCCGCTCGATGACGCCGTCCGCCAGGAGCATCGACAGCGCTTTGCGGATGGTGCCGCAACTGACGCCGTACTGGACGGCCATTTCATTTTCCGGCGGGAACTGATCGCCGCAGACCAGATGCCCCGATTTGATTTTCTCGGATAGCTCCCGGTATAGGTTCAGACTTTTCTTGCCGCCGCGCATTTTCCCTCAACTTTGTAGATAATGCTTTAATATCTACATTAATTATACCGTGAACATCATCGATTGTCAATAAGGCGTGTGAAAATTATTGGAAAAATTATTTTGATTCCATCACGGAAACCGGCGAAATCGCATCGGCGGGGATTGACAAATCCGGGATTCGGCTGTATAATATTCACATATAAACATGGAGTGTTCAAATATGAACAATAATATCCCGGCGGTGGAACGGACCGTCGCCTTGTTGAATTACCTGTCGGAAGCCCCGAACGGCGCTTCTCAGCTTCAGTTGAAAAAAGAGCTCGGGATTTCCATGAGTTCGGCATACCGGATTCTGCAAACCCTGCTGGAACAGCATTGGGTCCGGAAAAACAGCGACGGCGTCTACCAGCTCGGCAACGGTCTGCTGCCGCTGTTCAGCAGCCTGTACGGCGGCATGCGGTTGATGGAGGATTTGCAGATGATCCTGAAACGTACCGCCCTCCAGAATGAAATGGCCTGCAAGATTTCGGTCCGCCGGGGCGGCGAACAGGTGACGCTGCTGCGCGCCGAGGCGGACATGCCGGTTTCCCTGACCGGCAGGACGGGGTCGCGCTTCCCGATCGTCGAGGGCTCGGTGGGCGCGGCGCTGCTGTGCGGCGAGAGCGAAGAAAACCTGCATCGGCTGCTGGAGGACTGTTCCGCCGAGGTCCCGGAGAAAAAGGACCCGGACATTCTGTTCGCCAACCTCCGGAGCGTCCATGAGAGCGGGTACGCCGTCAACACCAACAACCGCTGGCGGATTACGGCGCTCTCCGCCCCCATCCTGAACGACGACGGCACGGTATTCGGCGCGCTGACCTTTATCCTGCCCGAACTCTCCTCCAAAGAATTGAATAAGCTCGGCGTGCTGTTGAAAAACACCGCCCGGGAATGCGAAGCCCATATTTATCCGAACGGAGAAAAAGCATGAATACGAAAATCGATCCGGGGTCTTTGAAAATCACCGATATCCGGTTCGCCGATATCGACGGCGCGCCGAAACGCTGTACACTGATCAAGGTTTTCACCAATCAGGGAGTCGTGGGCTACGGTGAAGTGCGCGACGCCTCCAGCCGCACCTACGCCGCCATGCTCAAAAGCCGCATCATCGGCGAGAATCCCTGCAACGTCGAAAAGATTTTCCGCCGCATTAAACAGTTCGGCGGCGACTCCCGGCAGGCGGGCGGCGTCTGCGGCATCGAAGTGGCGCTGTGGGATATTGCCGGCAAGGTCTGGGGCGTGCCGGTCTGGCAGTTGCTCGGCGGTAAATACCGCGACCGGGTCCGCATTTACTGCGACACCGATTCCGAGGGCGGCGGCCGCGACATGGGCAAAGCCCTGAAAGCGCGTATGGAGCAGGGCTATACGTTCCTGAAAATGGACCTCGGGATCGAACTGCTGATGGACGTGCCGGGGGCGCTGTCCGCTCCGCTCGGGTTCCTCGAAAAGATGCGCGAATACAAGCAGACGGTTTTTTCCACGCCGCACGGTTCGATCGACCCGCGGGCGATGCGCGGCGAGGCCTACGACCTGTTCAACACCGCCCATCCCTTCACCGGCATCCATATCACCGAAACCGGGCTGGACTATCTGGAAAAATATCTGGCGGACTGCCGCGAGGTCATCGGCTATGAAATCCCGCTGGCGATCGACCACCTGGGCCATATCCCGCTGGAAGACTGCATCAAACTGGCGAAGCGGCTGGAAAAATACAATCTGGCGTGGATGGAAGACCCGGTGCCGTGGCAGTTGACTTCCCAATACGTCCGGCTGGCGAATTCCACCACCACGCCGATCGGGACCGGCGAGGACATGTATCTGAAAGAATCGTTCAAGCCGCTGCTGGAGTCCGGCGCGCTGGCGATGATCCATCCCGACGTCCTGACTGCGGGGGGCATCCTGGAAACCAAGAAAATCGGCGACATGGCCGAGGAATACGGCGTCTCGATGTCCATCCACATGGCCGAGAGCCCGATCGCCTGCCTGGCGGCGGTCCACGTGGCGGCGGCCACGCGCAATTTCATGTCGCTGGAGGTGCATTCGGTCGACGTGCCGTGGTGGGGCGACCTGATCCGCCCGGCGCTGGAGGTCAAAAACGGCTATATCGAAGTGCCGGACAAGCCGGGGCTGGGGATCGACGGGCTGAATGAGGAATTGATCGCGCGGAAACTGCACGCCGATTTCCCGGTCGCCTGGGAATCCACCGAACAATGGGACAAGGAATGGGCCAACGACCGCCAGTGGTCGTAAACGGAACCGCCTTTGAATGAAAAACAATCTGCATAGAATCAGGAGGAAAACAATATGCCGTCATTGCAGGACATGAAAAAAGGAACCGCCAAGGAAGCCGGACTGATGGAGCTGGACCGGTTGATCGCGTCCCGGCAGCACATTCCGAACAACGAACTGCCGATTCCGGTCAAAGAACTGTGCGAACGTTACGAAAAACTCTACACCGGGTGCATCAGCGACGTTCTGCGCGAACTTTGCCTGCTGGACCAGAGCCTGCCCAGCCATATCATGCCGCTGCGCGATGAAATGGTGGTCTGCGGCGAAGCGTTTACCGTCAAAAGTGCCCCCAACGTCATGATCGAGGGCGAAATGACGTTCCGGGCGCAGATGCTCGACGAACTGAAGCCCGAGGGCGTTGTGGTCTGGGATACTTCCGAAGACGCCGAAGGCTCGCTCTGGGGCGGGGTGATGACCGCCACCGCCATCGCCCGGAAGCTCCGCGGCGCGGTCATCGCCGGGGGCATCCGCGACACCAAGCAGATTCTCGAACAGGATTTCCCGGTCTTCTACAAATACCGCACCAGCAGCGGTTCGCTCGGCCGCTGCATGATCACCCATTACCAGGTGCCGGTGAAGATCGGCAAGGTCACGGTCCGTCCCGGCGACATCATCTTCGGCGACATCGACGGCGTGCTCTGCGTTCCGCGCGAAATCGCTTACGACGTCCTGCTCCGCGCCGAGGGGATCGAGCGCAACGAAAACGATATTTTCACCTGGGTTCGCCAGGGGGATTCCATCGATGAGATTTTGAACAAAGGAGGATATTTTTAACATGAACGCAAACATGCTTTCGGCCATGAGCGACGCCTACCGGCAGCTCTGGAACGACAATGTCCAGCAAGCCATCGACCGCAATATCGAGCAATACCGCAAGGCTGACGCCCGTGTGGAGCTGAACCTCGCCGCCGGCACCGAAGTGAAGGTGGAACAGCTCTCCCATGAATTCATCTTCGGCGCGCATATCTTCAATTTCAACCAGTTGGGGACCACGGAGCGCAACGACCGGTACAAGGAATTGTTCGGGGCATTCTTCAATTCGGCGACGATTGCGTTTTACTGGAAAAAATTCGAGCTGGAAGACGGCAAGCCCCGTTTCCGGGGCGAATACCGTGACACCGAAGAATACTGGAACAGCGTGGCCGACCCGAAAGCCGAACCGCACTGGCGCCGCCCCGCCACCGACCCGGTCGTCGAATTCTGCGAACGCAAAGGCGTCCGGCTCCACGGCCACCCGCTGGTCTGGGGCAACAACAAATGGCATTATCCGGAATGGCTGATCGACGGGCTGCCGGCGTTTTATACCTCCCGGCGCGCCGTCGACAAAGACAGCGGTTATTTTCCGGGCATGTTCGACGCCTACACCGCCGAACAGCTTGAGAAGATGTTCCCGGAATTCGCCGATGAAATCAATGCCCGGACCGCCCGGCGGATTTTCGAAATCGCCAACCGCTACCGGGGGCGCATCCATAGCTGGGACGTGGTGAACGAGAGCGCCACCGATTTCGAACAGAACCGGATGGTCCCCGGCTCCGCCCTCTGCAAGAGCGTTTACGGGCTGATGCCCGGCGATTACACGTACCGGTCGTTCAAAATCGCCGACGGCGTGTTCCCGAAAAGCGTCCTGCTGAACATCAACGATTACAACCTCCGTCCGTGTTATCCCGATCAGGTCCGCGACCTGCTGGAGCGCGGCTGCAAGGTCGATATCATGGGCGCGCAGATGCACTTGTTCAATCCGCAGGCCTGCCTCGACATCGCCGACGGCAAATCGAATGCCCAGTCTCCGGCGAACGTGCGGGAAACGATGGAACGGCTCAGCCGGGCCGGGCTGCCGATCCACTTGAGCGAAATCACCATCACCGCGCCGAACAACGACGAACGCGGCCAGGCGATCCAGGCGGTCATGGCCCGCAACCTTTACCGGCTCTGGTTCAGCGTCGAAAAAATGATGGGGATCACCTGGTGGAACGTGGTGGACGACTGCGGCGCTCCCGGCGAACCCTCCGTTTCCGGGCTGTTCAGCCGCGACATGGAGCCGAAACCGGCTTACCACGCCCTGAACCGCCTGATCCATACGGAGTGGAAAACCAATGCCGAGGTCGCCGCGGGCAGGGACGGCCGTGTGGAATTCCGCGGTTTCCGCGGCGCTTACCGCCTGAGCTGGCGGGGCGCGGACGGCAGCGCGCAAACGCATCATTTCAACCTGGCATAGCCGGGAACAAGGAGGAATACCGGATGAATTACGTGGAACAGGTTCGCAAAACCGATTACCTGTATGTCCTGCGGCGGACCCTGCCGCCCTGGAGCTGGCGGCGGAATCTGGATGAACTGAAGGAGATGTGCCGGAAATACCGGATCGACGAGGTCTGTGTCAAAATCGATACCGGGACGTTCACCCATTATTTCCCCGATGAAGAATGGCTGCTCAACTATCAGCAGGTCCTGTTCGCCGTCCGCGACGAGCTGGCGGCCGTCGGCGTCAACTATTCGCTGAACCCGAACGTCACCCAGGGGCACGGCGACCGCGGCCGCCACATCGACCGTCTGCATCCCGGCTGGTGCATGATCACCGGTCCCGACGGGGTGCAGACCACCGACTGCGCCTGCAACAGTTCGCCCGGCTGGCGGGACTATTTCCGCCGCCAGTGGACGATCTACGCCGAGACGCTCCCGGCGGTCATCTGGATCGAAGACGATCTGCGCACGTTCGGCCACGCGGCGGTGCGCAACGGCTGTTTCTGCCGGGAACACCTGCGGCGCTTCAATGAAAAATACGGTACTTCGTACACCCGCGAGGAAATTTACAAACAGGTCATGGCACCGGGGAAACCCACCCCGCAGCGCCGCCAGTGGCTGGAACTCCTGAACGAAATCACCGCGGAAGTGGTTCAGCTCGCGGAAGAAACCGTCCATGCCGTTTCGCCCGGAACGGTCGTCGGGCTGATGTCCAGCGGCCCGTGTTCCCACGCGACGGAGGGGCGCGACTGGGAGCTGCTCCACCGCCGGATGGCCGGCCCGGCGAACCGCCCGGTCGCCAGCCGTCCGCCGCTGGGGAATTACCTGGAGGGGAACCTGACCGGGCTGGTCTACACCGCCGATCAGAGCCGGTTGACCCGGCGGGCGTTCGGGTTGCCGACGCTGGAGCAGGGCGAGGTGGAGAATTATCCGTACACCGGGTATTCCAAGTCCAACACATTTCTGCAGTTGCAGAATTCCGTGGCGGTCGGCAACGGCTGCGCGGCGCTGACGCTGAATCTGTTCGACCACTGCGGCATGCCGATGGCGATGACGGAAGATGTGCTCGATACGCTTGACCGGCAGAAAAACTATCTGGCGGCGCTGAAAAAACAACTCCAGCCCGTCGGGCAGAGCAAAGGCATCGGCCTCTACTTCCATCCCGATTCGGCCAAGCTCAAGGAGCTGGGCGGCGCCTGCAACGGCGGGTATCTGAACGGGGAGACACTGGGGGCGTCCGCCCTGCTTCAGGAGCTTGGGTTCGGGGTCACGTTCGAACCGTCGCCGGTGACGGTGCTGGCGGGGCAGGACATCCGCTGCGCCTCCGCCGCGGAGATCGAACGGCTGTTCGGCGGCGCGGTGCTGGTGGACGCCACCGCGTTCATCGCGCTGTCCGAAATGGGCTACGGCGAACTGCTTGGCGGACGATTGACGGATTCGTTCCAGCTCAACACGACGTATCCGCTGGCCGGGGAGCATTTTTACAATCCGGACTTCGGGGGCGCGCGGCAGAATTTCTTTTCGCTGGCGATTCATAGCCAGAAGCCGCGTTTCGCCGCGATCGAAGCGGATGAACGCGCGGTCGAAATCTCCGAAATCGTCGATCCCGACCTGAAACGCCTGTACGGCGGCGCTTACTTCTTTGCCAACCGCCTGGGCGGCAGCGTGGCGGTCATGCCGTTCGAATTCGGCGGCCTCGGTCCCGGTTTCGCCGACCCCGGACGCAAAGCCATGATGAAAGAACTGTTCCGTCAACTCTCCGGCGACCGGATTCCGCTTTACCTGAGCGGAGACCGGCGGGTGCTGCCGTTCCGGTTCGACCATCCGGCGTATACCGTCTGCGGGTTGTACAATCTCTCGCTGGACGAACTGCCGGAGGCCGCCGCCGAGCTCCATCTGGAGCGCCCGGTCCTGGCTGTCGAACGGCTCGACATGGACGGCAACTGGCGGCGTTTTGTGGAATACCGTTGCGAGGGAGGTCATTTCCGGGCGGAGCTGTCCGGGTTCAACTTCCGCGAACCGGTGTATTTGACAATCTACCACGAGTAAACAGGGGATGGACGATAACATGATGAATTTTCAACTGAACGGGCGTACCGCCCTGGTCACCGGTTCCACCCGAGGCATCGGGCTGGCGATCGCCGACATGCTGGAACAATACGGCGCGCGGGTGATCCGCCACAACAGCCGCGTGGCGGACCTGGCTTCGTCGATGGAAACGGCCCGCCTGCTGGACGAGGCGGGGCCCGTCGATATTCTGGTGCTGAACGCTTCGGTACAGCATTACCGGACGGTGGAGGATTTCAATGAAGATGAGCTGGCGGCGCAGGTAAATGTCAACCTGCGCTCCGGTTTTCAACTGATTCAGGGCGTATTGCCCGGGATGCGGGCGCGGCGCTGGGGGCGGGTGCTGTCCATCGGCAGCGTCAACCAATGGAAACAGTCGCCGAGGCTGGCGGTGTATGCCGCGACCAAGTCCGCGCTGTCCAATTTGATGCAGAACTGCGCCCGGACTTACGCCGCGGACGGCATCACCTTCAACACGCTGGCGCCGGGCGTGATCGCCACCGACCGCAATCGGAACGCGCTGGCTGACGCCGCCACCGTCGAAACCCTGCTCCAGCGGATTCCCGCCGGGCGTTTCGGCACACCGGAGGATTGCGCCGGAGCGGCGCTGCTGCTTTGTTCGGACGCGGGCGCGTACATTACCGGGACGGATATCCCGGTAGCGGGCGGCATGCAGCTTTAATCGCCGCTTGCGGAATCCGCGATCCGGCCGTCCACCAGGTGCAAGGTGCGGTCGCCGAGGTCCGCCACCGCCTGATTGTGGGTGATCATGATGATGGTCGGGGCGTTTTGGGACTGGTGCAGAGCCTGGAAGATTTCCAGAATGCCCGAACCGGTTTTCGAATCGAGGTTGCCGGTGGGCTCGTCCGCCAGGATCAGGTCCGGCGAATTGATCAGCGCGCGGGCGATGGCCGCGCGCTGCTGTTCGCCCCCGGAGAGCTCGGTGGGACGGTGTTTTACACGGTCGGACAACCCGACTTTTTCCAACAGGGATTCGGCGCGCCGGCGCAGGTCGTGCGGGGCGCTGCCGTTCAGTTGCGCGGCCAGCATGACGTTTTCCAGAATCGTCAGTTCGGGCATCATGTGGTAGGCCTGAAAAATGAAGCCGATGCGTTTGTTGCGGAATTTACTGGCCTGCCGCGCGCTCAACGAACCGAAATCGACGCCGTCGCAGGTGATTTTACCGGCATCCGGGCATTCCAGCGTGCCGAGGATGTTCAGCAGCGTGGTTTTGCCGCTGCCGGAGGCGCCGAGAAGCGAGGTCCAGGTGCCGCGCGGGATTTCCAGGTCCACGCCGCGGAGCACCTGGATTCCTTTTTTGCCGATGCGGTAGGTTTTCCGGATGCCCTCGGCTTTCAGAAAGATTCCATTGGTCTTCATAATCAACATCAACTCCTATTCATAACGCAAAGCCCGGGCGGGATCGAGCCGCGCCGCCCGCAACGCCGGCAGCACCGCCCCCAGTGTACAGAGCACCACCGCGATCAGCGCGACGGTGACGATATCCGAAGCCGCCAGCCTTGCCGGAAGTTCGGTGACGATATAGATGTTGTCCGGCATGATTTCGCGTCCGGTAAGGCGTCCGAACCAGCGGATCATGTCGTTGCGCCACTGCACCATCAGGATGCCGCCGATGCTTCCCAGCACACCGCCGATGATCCCCACCAGCAAGCCCTGCATGATGAAAATGCGCATGATCGAAAACGGGGTGGCGCCGAGGGCGTTCAACAGCCCGATTTCGCGTGTTTTCTGGTGGACCGTGGTGACGAGCGTGTTGGTGATGCTGAACGCCGCCACCAGGACGATGAAGACCAGCAGGAAAAACATCATGGTTTTTTCGACCTGAAGCACCCCCAGCACCTTCTGGTGGAGCTGCGTCCAGGGCTGCGCCGTGTAACCCGGGGGGAGTTCGGCGCGGATCTGTTCGAGCTCGCGGTCCATGTCGAACGGATCGGGGAGCCAGCCGTAGACGGTGTCTGCCGTACCCCAGCGCATGTCGAAAAGGTCGTTGGCGTCGTCGAGGTTGACGAATACGGTATTGTCGTCGAAATCGCGGTTGCCGGTGTCGAAAAAGCCGGAAATCGTCAATTCCGCGGGGATGTTGATTTCGCGTTCCCCGGCGGCTTGGACGGAGGCGCCGTCGCCGGAGATCTCGACCAGTTTCATCAATTGCGCGGGCGAATGCAGCAGCACCGTGTCCCCGGCGGTCACGAACAGTTGCCGTCCGGTTCCCTGCCCGAGCAGGATGGTGCCGGGCGCCATCGGTTGTTTGGCGGTGCCCGCGGCAAGCTGCCAGTTGATGCCGACATGGGCGCCGATCTGTGCATAATCCGCGCCGATCGCCAGGCGCGGCTGCAGGCGGTTGCGGGTCTGGACGATGACCGGGCGGGCGACGACCGCCGCGCCGGAGCCGCGGTATCTTTTCAGGATGGCGATGATCTGGTCGGGGTCTTCGATGATTTGCCCGGCTGGGGGTGAAATCTGGAGGTGGGGCGAGGCTTTCAGCAGTTTTTCCTTGATCGCGTCGCTGAGGCCGTTCATGATCGACAATACCACGATCAGCACCGTCACGCCGAGGATCACGCCGATCAGCGAGATCAGCGTGATGACGGAGATCGAGTTGCGTTTGGGCCGCAGATAACGCCGCGCCATGTTGAATTCGGTGAAAAGGTTCATCGGCTGTTTCCTCCTATTCGTCGCGCAGGGCTTTGGCCGGGTCCAGCCGCGCCGCGCGCCATGCCGGGAGAAATCCGCCCAGCGTGCAGAGCACCACCGCCAGTGTCACGATCAGGGTTACGTCCACCGCGCCGATTTGCGCGGGCAGTTCGTTGAAAAAGTACATCTCTTTCGGGAACAGGTCGCGCCCGGTGATTTTTTCGAGGAGGCGCAGGAAATCGTTGCGGTAAAAGAGCGCCAGCATCCCGAGCCCGAGCCCGAGCCCGCTGCCGACAATCCCCACCAGCAGGCCCTCCCAGATGAACACCCGCATCATGGTCCACGGCGAAGCGCCGAGGGCTTTCAGGATGCCGATTTCGCGGCTTTTCTGCACCACCACCGTGATCAGGGTGTTGCCGATGCTGAAGGCGGCGATCAGGATGATGAAGAAAAAGATGAAAATCATCATGTTTTTCTGCGATTCCAGCATGCCGAACATTTGCGAATTCAACTGCATCCAGGTGTAGATGTCAAAGCCCTGGGTGCTGCTTCCCAGCTTTTCCCTGAGCTGTTCGATCGGGCCGTCCAGCTGGAACGGCTCGGGCATCCAGGCGTAGACCGAAATCGCCATCTGCGGCGGAACGCCCAGTATTGATGCCGCGTCCGGCAGCGTCATGAAAATGATTTCCTTGTCGAAGTCGTATTTGCCGACCGAGTAAATGCCGCCGACTTTGAAGCCGGAGCTCTTGAGCGACGCCGCGTTGCGCACCGCCTGGTCGTCGGATAAAAACTGGCGGGCCATCCCCGCCAGCCGTTCGGGGGTGTAGAGATGGACGGTGTCGCCGAGCTGCAGCTTGTTCTGGTCGGCGATTTCGCGGCTGATCCAGACTTCGCCGGGCGCCGGGTCGTGATCGACCTCGACTTTGAACAGCTCCCGCACCTTGGCTGGGTCCGCCGCCATGATGCGTTTGGGGACGAGGTCGTGGCGGTTCAGCATCAGGATCGGCATGGTGATGACCGGGGTCGCCCTGCCGCCGGTTTCCTCGACCGCCCGGACGACGAACGCCGGGTCGGAGATGATCCCGCCGCGCGAAACGTAAAGTTGCAGGTGGGCGCGGGTGTCGAGCAGTTTTTCGCGCATCAGTTCGGTAAAGCCGGTAAAGACCGACAGCACCACGATCAGCACCGCCACGCCCAGCGTGACCCCCAGCAGCGAGATGACCGAAATCACCGAAACGGCGTTTCGGCCCGGTTTCAGGAAGCGCAATGCCAGAAATAGTTCAGTTTTGAAATTCACTCTAAAAATGTTCCGGTTTCGTTCAATTTCCCTAATATAACGCATGGTTGGCGAAATGTCACGATGCTTTTCGGTTTTTTCGGCAAATAGAGCGTTCTTTCAACAAACCTGAAACCGGTAATCGACCATGGGCGGAGGCGGCTCAGCGGTTTCCCCCAGCATCCAGCGGAGCGTGGCGACGGAGTGGGCGGCCAGTTGCCGGAAATCCTGAAAGAGCACGGCGCAGCCGGAATCCCGGTACCACCAGCAGTCGGGATAGGCCCAGAGCGCGAAATCCATTTTTCGCATGAGCTTCGCGTCGCGGCTGAACGCCCGGTACAGGGGTTCGGAATAGTGCTCGGAACAACAGATGAGCGCCGTGACCGGCGGAGAGAGTTGAGGAGGAATTTCCGTTTTGTCGGACACTGACAGGATATGCGGCTTTAACCGATAATCGTTGGCGATGTTCAGAAAATGTTTTTGCCGGGCGAGCGAATTCAAGGTTTCCGTCAAATCGCAAGCCAGTGCGATTTCCTTATGTCCTCGGCCGCTCAGGAAGTCTACGCTCTGGCGGATCCCTTGATAGTCGTTGGAACATACCGCCCGGACGCCCCCCAGCAGGTCGCTGTAATCGTTCAGGCAGACCAGAGGCAGGATGTAGTTGCGGCTCCAATAGCGGGCGATATGGTTCAGCGACAGGAGCGAGAGCATGCCGCAGAGACTCTGTTCGTCCAGCAGCGACAGGTCGTGTTCGTAAACGATCTTCTGCCGGAACCCGGCTTCTTTCAGTGCCGAACTCAGATGGTAAAGCAGCAGGGAGCCGTAAACGTCGGGCCCGTCCGGGTCGAGGCGGATGATGATGCCGACGACCCGCCCCCGGCGCTTTTTCTCGTAACCCATTTCGTCGGCCAGACGGATGATCTGCGCGCGGACGCGGTCGGAGATGCCGGGGCGGTTGTTCAGCGCCCGGGAAACGGTCGAATGCGACACTCCGGCCTGGGCGGCGATGGTTGTTATGGTGACGTCTTTCATGATGCATATATTATACCGCGGGATCGGCTGGAATCAAGTTTTGTGCATGATTTGTGCATTAAAATCAAACGCGACCCTATTGCTTTCGGGAAATTTTTACTGTATATTTATATCAACGCCGACAAAAACATCTTAAGGAATATGGATTTATGAATAATCAACACAGGCATTTTTTCACCCTTATTGAACTCCTGGTCGTGATCGCGATCATCGTTGTTAATGGAATACGGTATTAATGCGTTTATCTTGTTTGTTTATAGAGTGATGCAACTTTCTTTTTTTGATTTTTCTGGTTTTTTCGATGTACTAACTTTCTCATACTTTCTCCCTCAAACTGCTATTTTCTCC
>ENA-UOOH01000726-UOOH01000726.1-fermentation-metagenome-genome-assembly--contig:-NODE-726-length-35687-cov-65.222749_pt1 | contig 35687 bp, 32 predicted proteins | sample MGYA00245778_ERZ724025 | MGnify/ENA primary metagenome ERZ724025 (study PRJEB28704, sample SAMN03018313) | fermentation metagenome | biome: anthropogenic terrestrial biome; feature: soil; material...
GTTTCTTTGGCTTCGGTTTCAGTAGGCTCAATCATCAATGCTTCGTGCACGATCAGGGGGAAGTAGTTTGTTGGCGGATGGAAATCGTAATCCATCAGGCGCTTGGCGATATCGAGGGCATGAATGTCAGGCACATCCTTCCAATAGCCTTCCAGGACAAATTCGTGCATGCAATGGCGGTCATAAGGTAAAGTGTAAGTGCTTTTGAGCTTCACCTGCATATAATTGGCATTCAAAACCGCTTTTTCAGCCACATCACGCAGACCTGCCTTCCCGAGCATGGCGATATAGGTGTAAGCGCGAATGTGCATCCCAAAGTGACCATAAAACGATTTGACCCGCCCGATGCTTTTTTCGGGGTGGATAAAACCATAGAACGGTGCTGTCTCTTCATCACCTTCGTCGATCATACCGACAATCGGGTCAGGTAAATAATCGATCAGGTGCTGCTGCACCGCCACTGGACCAGAACCAGGGCCACCACCACCATGTGGGGTCGAGAAGGTTTTGTGTAGATTGAGGTGCAGAATGTCGATGCCTACATCACCGGGGCGGAACACGCCCAACAGGGCATTCATATTGGCACCATCGCCATAGACCAAGCCACCGGCTTTGTGGACAATATTGACTACTTCGCAGACGTTTTCATCAAACAGACCCAACGTGTTGGGGTTGGTAAACATCAACCCAGCCAGGTTTTCATCGCAGAGCTCTTTCAGAGCTGCGATGTCAACATTACCACGTCCGTCAGATGGTAAAGGGACCACATCGAATCCCATCATTGCCGAGGAGGCGGGGTTGGTTCCATGGGCGGAATCGGGGATGAGCATGCGCGTGCGCTGGTGATCACCACGATCTTTGTGATACTTGTGGATGATCATTGTGCCAACCAACTCACCCTGTGCACCAGCAGCAGGCTCCAAAGTGACCGCTGCAAAGCCAGTGATCTCTTTGAGCATTTCCTGCAAGGAGTACATCAAATAAAGGTTTCCCTGGACAGTGTCAATAGGCTGGAGGGGATGTGTGGCAGTGAAGCCAGGCAAGCGACTGACAGCTTCGTTGATCTTGGGGTTGTATTTCATCGTGCAGGAGCCAAGCGGGTAAAGACCCAGATCGATGGCGTAATTCTTTTGCGAAATGCTGGTGAAATGACGGACAACCTGCATTTCTGACATTTCAGGCAACTGCAGTTTTTCACGAACAAAGCCTTTTGGCAAGGCGGTTTCGGGTACATCCGGTTCGGGGAAGGTGACGCCTGTGCGTCCGGCGACAGAAAGGTCAAAAATAGTCGGTTCAGCCATGATTTTCCTCCTGAAGAACGGCACTCAGGTATTCTATATCTTCCCTCGTTATTTTTTCGGTCACAGCAAGCATCAGATGATTTTCAAGTTCCGGGTAATCATGACCCAGATCATAACCACCAAGGATGTTGTGCTCGAGCAGATGGTCCAGCACTTCCTGGATCGGTTGATCACACTTGACCACAAACTCATGGAAGAAGGGTGTTGTTTCGTCCACCAGGGTAAAGCCATCAATGCCAGAAAGCTGGTCAGCGGTGTAATGAGCTTTTTGGTAGCACAGGTTGGCAACCTGCTGGAGACCGGTCTTGCCCAACAGACTCAAATAAATGGTAGCAGCGAGGGTCATGAGGCCCTGGTTGCTGCAAATATTGGACGAGGCCTTCTCACGGCGGATATGCTGCTCGCGGGCGGTCAGAGTAAGCACATAGGCCGGTTTACCATCAGCATCGACAGTTTCACCAACTATGCGCCCGGAAAGTTTGCGCAACAGAGGATTCTTAACTGCAAAGAAGCCCAGGTAAGGTCCACCATAAGAAAGCGGAATCCCCAGGGGCTGACCTTCGCCAAAAGCAATATCAGCACCGATTTCGCCGGGAGGGGTGAGCAGACCAAGGGCTGTCGGGTTGACAGCCACGGCAACAAGGGCGCCAAATTCGTGAGCGGTCTTGATCAACTGCGTATAGTCAATAATCCGACCAAAGAAATCGGGGTATTGCACAATGACCAATGCAGTGTCGTTGTCAATCTGGGCTATGAATTTCTGCATATCAGGGTTAATGCCAGTTCCAATATCATCACCGACGATTTGCAGGGAAGTTTCAGCCTGCATATAGGTGCGAATCACCTGGCGGTATTGCGGATTCACAGCACGCGAGACCAAAACCTTTTTACGCTTGCCGCGGAAATTATCGTAGGCAAGGATAACTGCTTCAGCAGCTGCAGTAGCGCCGTCATAATGAGAGGCATTGCTGACATCCATTCCGGTCAGTTTGCAGATCAAGGATTGGAATTCGAAAATTGCCTGGAGCGTTCCCTGTGAGATTTCAGGTTGATAGGGAGTGTAGGCTGTATAAAACTCACCGCGCTGCAGCAGATTATCGATAGCAGCGGGGACGTAGTGGTCATACGCACCAGCACCCAGGAAACTTAAAAGATCCTTGGTGGTGGCATTGGCGGAGGCAATACTCTCGAGTTGTGAAGCAGCTTCCATCTCCGTCAGATGGGGGGCTAAATTCAAATCGGGGTAACGAAATTGAGTTGGGATCTCCTGGAAAAGATCCTCAATTTTTTCGACCCCGATCGACTTGAGCATCACCTCCACATCGTGTTTCGTGTGGGGTGTAAACATGGCTTATCTATCCTTGGTATAGGCGTCGTAGGTCGGGGCGTCCATCAGTTTATCGAGTTCAGATTCGTCAGCAGCCTGTAACTTCACCAACCAGCCTTCTCCGTAGGGGCTCTCGTTCAGAACCTCAGGGGTGTCGATGAGAGTTTGGTTAACCTCGATCACCTTCCCACTTACGGGGAAAACTACTTCGGCAGCTGCTTTGACGGATTCGATGGTCGCCAGGCTTTCACCAACCTTGACTTCATCGTCAACATCGACTTCGAACTCAACAAAAACTACATCGGAAAGAGAATCCTGTGCGAAGTCAGTGATACCGATGGTAGCGACACCATTCTCAACTTTTACCCATTCGTCGGTTTTTTGATACTTGAGATTTTCTGGAACTAGCATTGTTACTCCTTTTGTAATGTGAACATTATTTGCGAAAAAGCCCATTACGCTTTGCTGATATTCTATCAGGCATTGGCATCTTTTGTCGAAATATTGAACGTGCAGGGTTCAGGTTGTGCACAAGTTTAAGGATCACTCTTGAAATAGAGGCTTGCCCCAACCGAAACAGTCGTGTTGGCTAGGTTGCGGAGAGACTAAAGCCCATTCGTACAGTGGGAGCTTGCTTTTACAATTACACCACCGCCTAAAAGATGATCGCCATCGTAAAAGGCAGCGATCTGTCCAGGTGTGATATCGCGCAGGAGTTTATCAGCGGTAACCAGGACGCTGCCTTCTGCTTGAGGCTCAACAGTAGCCTTGGTTGGTATCGCTTTATATCGGATTTTTACCTCTGCCCGAATTGCTTTTTGAGGGTTTTCCCCGGAAATCCAGTTGACCTGGTCAACAAAAAAAGTGTCTGCTCCCAGGTCTTTCAGAAATCCAACGATCAGACTGTTGTCTGCCGACCTCTTTTCAACAACATAGAGTGCTTCTGTTGATGAGGGTAAACCTTTACGCTGACCAATCGTATAAAACTCCAGTCCCTGATGCTCGCCGAGCAGTCTGCCATCGACATGGTAGATTGGTCCAGGCAAAGCTGGCCGAACGGAATGCTGGCGCAGGAAATCGCGGTAATCAGTACAAGCCAGGAAGCACAAGTCCTGGCTGTCTGGTTTGCCGGAGACGGCCAAACCCAAGCCGGCTGCAATCTCGCGAATGCAAGGTTTGCTATATTCACCTAGAGGTAATAGAGTGCGTCTGAGCATATTTTGCATCAGAAAAGTAAGCATATAGCTTTGGTCTTTGGCAAGGTCGGCTGCTTTCCAGATTTCAGTAAGCCCTTTTTCATTCTGTTTCAACCTGGCATAATGACCGGTGGCCACAAATTCAGCCCCAATTTCATCAGCTTTCTGCAAAATTGCCTTCCACTTGATTTGGCGGTTACAGAAAACACAGGGACTGGGGGTGAGTCCGTTGTGATACGCCTGGATAAAGGGTTGGATCACCTGCTCGCTGAAGGTTTGCCTTACATCCAGAAATTCAACAGGGAAGTGGAGATTGTCGGCAATCTCCTGGACGCTTTCTCTCTGGTTATCATCACCCCAGGTGAGCAGGTTCAGCCCGTGAACCTGGTAGCCTTGTTGCTGCAGAAGATGTGCAGCGATGGCGCTGTCTACCCCACCGCTGAGTGCAAGTACCACTTTTTTCATATGGTGGGAATTTTAACCGAATATTCAAATAACGCGTCGCATGCAAGACGAGATATAACACCACCGAAGTGTGTGGGATCGCTTCTTTTCGCTCGCACTGACAGTCAGGAATTAAGAATCCTTCAACAACTGGCCGGCTTCTTCCACATACTCCAGGGATTGATGGCGGAAGTAGGTGTTATAAAGTGAGGCATAATGTCCACTGGTTGCCAGCAACTGATCGTGAGTGCCTTCTTCAAGGATTTTGCCATTTTCAAGAACAATGATCCGGTCAGCAGATTTGACTGTCGAAAGCCGGTGAGCGATCAGGATGCTGGTGGATTGGTCGAGGATCAGGTTAAGTGCTTCCTGGATCTGTTGTTCAGTAAATGGATCGATGCTGGCGGTAGCCTCATCTAGAATAAAAATCGAAGGTTTGTTTACCAGAACGCGCATCAGGGCAACCAACTGGCGCTGGCCCATGGAAATGTGTGCTCCGCGCTCGCCTACCTGGGTGTCAAGCCCATTCGAGAAAGTCTCCAGCCACTCACCATTACCGATGGTCTGTGCCATTTGCAAAATCTCTTCCCTGGATACATTTGGTTTAGCGAACCGGATGTTATCCTCGATCGTACCCTCAAAAAGGAAAGGCACTTGGTTAACGATGCCCATTTGGAGGCGCAAAAAGTTGAGGTCGTACTTGCGGATGTCAGTATCGTCGATCAGCAATTCACCTTCCTGGAACTCATAAAAACGAGCCACCAGGCGGGCAATGGATGACTTGCCGGCACCAGTATGTCCAACTATGGCAATGTTTTCGCCTGGATTGATATGCATGTCAAAATCGGTCAAGACCGGTGCCCCGGTGGTGTAGCGGAAGCACAGGTGGTTGAAGTCGATTTTGCCCTTGGTATGATCAAGTTTGAGCGAATCGATCTGTTTAACGCTGTGTTCGCTATCGATCAATGCAAAAATTCTCTCCGCTGCTGATAAACCAGTCTGGACCTGGGTCCAGTAGGATGTGATGCTTAATATCGGCATCAGGAAACGGTCACTGGAAAGCAAAATCAGGTACCAGGCTCCCGCTGTGATGAGACCCTGCACCACCGAAAGTGCACCGTAATAAACCAGCAAGGCAACGGTAATGCCGCCAAGGGTACGCATCGTAGGGAAAACGATCGAAAGTACAAACCCGCGCTGTACGTTGACCTTATAGGAAGTCTGGTTTGATTCCTGGAATTCTTTATAAATAGCTTCTTCCTGTCGGAAGTTTTTGGCAATGGAAATACCACTGACAGTTTCTTTGATGGTGGCATTAACGTTCGCCATTGCGCGCATGCCGCGGGTGGTGACCTTGCGGGCTAGCTTGCGGTAATTGGCTACAATCAACACCACGATCGGTATGAAAGCCATCAATACAGAAGCCAGACGCCATTCGGTCTGGTACAGGATGACCGCTGTGACAATTGATTGCAGGGAACTAGATAGTACGTCTGTCGTCAGTCTGATCAACATTGAAAAGTCTTCACTATCCGTCGTGATACGAGAAACGATACGCCCGGAGGAGAAATTATCATGGAATGAGAGATCCTGCCTGAGTGAAGCGGCGAATGCATCGACTGTCAGGTCGCGGATGACATAAGCAATGATCCTTGCCATGATCTTATGAAGGAAGAAGTAAGCGACGAACCCCAACACTTCGATAAAAATTACAGAGCCGACGAGGAGCAGGAATATATTAACCGATGAATTGGCTGAATTTGTATTGTCTAAAATTCTTGAAACCAGCACCGGCGGCAGAGCACCCGTGACTGCCTGGACGATCACGATCAGCAACGACGCAATCAACATCTTCTTGTAGGGTCTCGTGTAGACCCAAATTCGCTTTAGAAGCGCTTTGTTGCTGTAACTGCGATCGTAAGATTCGCCTGAAAGACCTTGATGAAAACCCATGCTACACCTCTCCAAAAATAGCCCGGTAGGCTTTTGAAGTCTTCATCAAGTCATCATGATTTCCAATGGCAGAGATGCGGCCTTTACGCATAACAATGATCAAATCCGCCCAACGGATCTGCGATAGTCGATGTGTGATGATAAAGGTGGTGCGACCAGTGGAGGCGGTTTTGATTGCCCGTTGAATATCATCTTCAGTCTGGCTGTCGATGGCACTCGTGGAGTCATCCAAAATGAGAATGCGAGGGTCGGTCAAAAAAGCACGGGCAAGTGCCAAGCGCTGGCGCTGACCGCCGGAAAGGGTGGTACCTCTTTCGCCTATGATCGTATCGTAGCCATCTGGCATTTCATTGATGAAACCGTCTGCCTGAGCTTTTTGAGCAGCAACTCGGATCTCTTCCATGGTTGCATCGGGCTTTCCAAAGGCGATGTTTTCTGCCACGGTCTTGGAAAACAGGAAGATATCCTGTTCGATGATTGAAATCTGACTGCGCAGGCTATCCAGTTTCCAATCACGCAGGTCAATATCATCGATCAGGACCTGTCCAACTTTCGGGTCATAGGTACGGTTGATGAGGCGGATGAGGCTGGTTTTGCCCGAGCCAGTTTGACCGACGATTGCGACAGTCTTGCCGGGATCAACGGTGAAATCCAAATCTTCAAGGGCATACTTGCCTTCTTCGTAAGCGAAGGAGACATTTTTAAATTCTACTTTTCCCTGGATCTCGCTCATATGACCATTCGTGTTTTCGTCCAGGTTATTCTCGGTGTTCATCACGTTCAGCAAACGTTTTGCGCCAGCCATACCGGAAGAGATCATCGAGTAGGAACGGATGGAGGAATTGGTGGGAAAGCCTAGCATCGAGAGCGCACTGAAATACGTTACTACTGACCCCAGCTCAATTTGACCCTGTCGAGCAAGGATCAGAGCGTGAAGCAACCCAAAACCCATCGCCAAAGCCAACAATAACAAAGGCAGGAAGCGGGCTTCAATATCCCCTTGTTTAATTGTTGCATCGCGGTAAGCCTGGGCATTATGGCGGAAAAGCGAAATTTCGCTTTCTTCCTGGGCAGCAGCTTTGACGGTCTCAATTCCATCAATGTCTTCTGCCAGCCGGCTGTTCATCGTTCCGAAGTTGTTGCGTACTTCAGTGGTTACTGGCTTTAGAATCTTGAGGAAATACCAGATTGAAAGAAAATAGGCAATGATAAAGATCACTGGAGTGGCTAGAAGAGCAGGGTGAATTGAAGCACCAATAGTAAGGGGGATAAACAGGAAGTTCAACGAACCAAAAACCATATTGATTCCTGGGCTAAAAATGTAATTGACCTCCCGGATGTCGTTGGTGGCTCTTGCCATCAGGTCACCGATCGACTGCAGACTGTGGAAGGTCATGCTCTTGCCGAGCAGGCTGATATAAAACTCCTCGCGAACATCTCGCTCAATCCTTTGAGCGGTGACTTCGAAACCAAAGTTGCGCATGAATTGCATGAAGCCACGGATGGTCTGAGTGATACCGATCAAGGCAGCGCTACGGAGGAAGAGATCTGTAGAAGGGTTGCCGGATATGAGGTTGGCAAAAACCCGACCAAATTCGATAGCTGGAATTCCCGCCAGGGCGGCATTACCGATTGCTCCGATTGATGCGATCAGGAAGATCAACCAATGATGAAGGGCATGACTCACGACCCACTTGAAAGGGCTTGAACGCCAGGTTTTATATTTGAATGGAATGGAAAATTCACTAATAGTCATAATGTTAATTAGTCCGCATAAATTGTAACGTATCCGTTTTGATTCGGCGGTTTATTATGCAAAAAGCCTGTCATCGTGAATCCTTGTCTTAAGGGATATTTGCGTTGTTTAGCTTGAAGATTCTTCACTTGGTTTAGAATGACAGAGACCATTTTTGTCATCCTGAGCTTTTGTTGCGAAGGATCTTTGTGTTCTGTCAATCTTCTCGGCTTGGTTCAGGAGGGGGGTCCAAGAATGACCGACCTCATTTCCTTGACGCATGGTTAGCGTGGGCTTATAATGTGATGGCTTGATTAATTCTATTAATCAGATAAATAAGATGAATCACTCTAACCTTACGCTTCTGTCTTACCTGGCATCGAATGCCAAAGAGGGGAAAAGTATTCCCAGTATTGCACAAATAAGTAGTGATCTCGGTCTCAGCATCTCTTCCGTACGCGAACAACTCGAAGTCGCCCGCCAATTGGAGCTGGTTGAAGTCAAAACCAAGACAGGCATCCAGACTGCCACATTTTCTGCTGCTCCTTCAATCTGCCTTGCGTTTCGCTATGGGCTCGAGCTGCAGCCTGAAATGATCTGGGACCTGCTTTCGGTCAGGCAGCATCTTGAATTATCTTACTGGCAGGAAGCTGTGGTTAATCTTACAAAAAAAGATGTCGATCATCTGGTAGAGATCGTCGATTCTGCTTTCAAGAAGATCGACAGTCACCCAGTAATAATTCCTGTTGAAGAACACAAGGAATTTCATCTCGCTATTTACCGGCCGCTTAACAATAATTTTCTGATCAGCATTCTGGAATCGTATTGGCAGATCAGCGAGGAGTCCGGGAAAAGCGTTTTAACCGACAAAACTGATCTTCTGAACATTTGGACATATCATCGTAAAATTCAGCAAGCGATTGCAATCAAGGAATACGATCTGGGTTATCAAGCCTTAATGACTCACTTCGAGATTTTAAAAGTACAAAAAAAAGCTGAGCTTAAACAGAGATTTGAGTAAAAAGGAGAAAATCTTTAATGATTGAGGCTAGTAAAATTACTTACGAAGGGGATGGACCGATCGTTAACGAGTTTTGCATTACCACTTGTACGGTCAATGGTTCGGGCAGCGCGACTGCAAACAATATTTTATACCGTACACTTTTCCATATGGGCATCCCAACATCGGGTAAAAATATCTTCCCGTCCAACATCAAAGGATTACCAACTTGGTTTGTGATCAGGTCATCAGAAAAAGGTTATACCGGCCGTCAGTTACATGATGATATTGTTGTCGCAATGAACCAGGTCACTTTCGAAAAAGATATGGAGTACCTGGCTAATGGTGGTGTGGTTTTCTATGCAGACCACCTCAAAATGCCCGAAACACCGCGAGAAGACCTGATTTACTATCCCATGCCAATCAAGAACCTGATGAAAACTGCTGATGCTCCCCGTAAATTGCAGGCTTTCATGGAAAATATGCTCTTTGTGGGTATCGTAGGACAAGTTTTAAGGATCCCAATTGAAGCCTTGAATTCAACAATTTACAGCCATTTCTCCTCAAAACCAACGATCGCAGAATCCAACTTCCAGATGGTGAAAGCTGGTTTCGATTACGCTTCTGAAAACCTTGAAAAGAAAGACCGTTTTTTTGTTAAGCGGCTACCTCCTTTGACTGACTACATTCTCACGGATGGGAATAACGCTGGAGGTCTGGGATCTTTGTTTGGTGGTGTCGAATTTTGTTCCTGGTATCCCATTACTCCTGCAACAAGCCTGGTAGAAGCAATGATCGACCAGGTTGATCAACTTCGTCTCGACCCTATTACTGGAAAGAAAACTTGCGTTATTTTGCAGGTTGAAGACGAACTGGCTGCCATGGGCGCTGCTGTTGGGGCTGGCTGGGGAGGTTTGCGCTCGATGACTGCCACCTCGGGTCCTGGACTAAGTCTGATGACTGAAAATATCGGTTTGGCTTATTTCACAGAAACCCCTGTAGTTATCTGGGATGTTCAGCGGGTTGGTCCCAGCACTGGTTTGCCGACCCGTACTGCCCAGGGCGACCTTTCGATGATTTATTCCCTTGGTCACGGTGATACAAGCCACATCATCCTCATTCCCGGCACTGTCACTGAGTGCTTTGAATTCGGTTGGCGATCACTGAACCTGGCCGAAAGGTTCCAAACCCCTATCTTCGTCCTCAGTGATCTTGATCTTGGCATGAACCAATGGATCACCAAGAAATTTGTTTACCCGGATCAGCCAATTGATCGTGGGCGCATCATTTGGGAAGATGAGCTCGAACAATTCAAAGATTGGGGACGCTATAAAGACATCGAAGGCGATGGCATCCCTTATCGTACTGTGATGGGCAACCAGAGCCCTAAGGCCGCCTATTTTACTCGTGGGACTGGGCATGATGATTATGGTCGTTATAATGAAGACCCGGAAAATTGGGCTAAGATGCTTCTGCGTATAGAAAAGAAATTGAGGGGCGCAATTCCGCTTCTTCCTGAACCGATCTTCCGACGTTCGAAAGAGGAAGATGTAGAAATTGGGATCATTGGCATGGGTTCTACAGATGATGCCCTTCGCGAGACCCAGGATGTCCTGGCTGAAAAGGGGATCTCATCTGACTATATGCGCGTTCGTGCATTGCCTACGGACTCAGCAGTTCGCGAATTTATCGCCAGCCATTCCCGAAACTATGTGCTGGAACTGAATTGGGATGGCCAACTTTGTGAGATCTTGAAGTTGGAAGTTTCGGAATACTCGCAAAAATTGATTTCGATATCTGATGTTGGTGGTATGCCAATGACAGCGGAATGGGCTGTCGAAAGGATCATCAACCAGGAACGCAAGGAGGGCAAACGTGGAAACTGAAGCAAGAACTGTTGAACTCAACCGCTGTGGCTTAACCCTGGGCGACTACAAAGGCGCTCCTTCAACTTTGTGTCCAGGCTGTGGACACAACGCCATTGCAGCCCAAGTGCAAAATGCGGTCTGGGAGTTGGGGCTTCCACCAGAGCGTTTTGTCAAAATCAGCGGAATTGGATGTTCGAGCAAGAGTCCGAATTATTTCCTGAATCGTTCGTTTGGTTTTAATGGTTTGCATGGACGTATGCCAACATTGGCAACCGGAGCATGTTTTGCGGATGCATCTATTCATATTCTCGGTTTTTCAGGAGATGGTGATACAGCCAGCATTGGTATGGGACATTTTAAGCATGTCATCCGCCGGAATGTGCCCATGACATATATTATCGAGAACAATGGCGTTTATGGCCTGACCAAAGGTCAATTTTCAGCTACGACTGACCAGGGCTTGGTATTGAAACATCAGGGTGTGAATATGCTTCCTCCGCTTGATATGTGCATGGAAGCACTCATTAGTGGAGCGACATTCGTTGCCAGGGCTTATTCGGGTGATGCGAAACAGCTGAAAGAACTGATCAAGGCTGCCATTTCACAGCGCGGTATTGCGATCATCGATGTGATAAGTCCATGCGTGACTTTTAACAACAAGGATGATGCCTTGCAGTCCTATACCTGGGGCAGGGATAATGAAGCACCTTTGCATGATTTTAAACATATCAGCAATAAAGATGAAATCGATATGGCGAATTTTGAACCGGGGACTTATCGGGAAATCAAGATGGAAGATGGTACTTACATGCTCTTGCGGAAAATCGACAGGGATTATGACCCAACTGACCGAAATGCCGCCTTGGACCTGCTAACTGAATCTTATAAGAATAAGTACTTTGCTACGGGATTGATCTATTTTTCAGAAGCAACTGCCACAATCCAGGAGTTGTATGATCTGCCAAACGAGCCACTGAATCGAATTGGAAATGATCGTTTGCGCCCAACTCAAAACATGCTGGTTGAGATCAACAGATCGTTGTATTAACCCTACGATGACGTAAGGAAAAGCTAAGGTCGGGTTCAAAACCCGTCCTTTTTGTTTGCCTGATTTTCTTTTCACAGGTTTGTGACCTGCTTCTATATAAGCATCTATCGGAAGAACTTATCCCCTGATGGTATACAACAATGCCAGGTTCGGAGTGGAGAAAGCGCCGACCGGGAAGCCGCTGACGACGACCACTTTATCGCCTTTGCTCAAATCGGTGGCAGCAGAGATGGCAGTTTCAACATGAGTAATCATCGTCTCGAGTGTATCAGCATGCGGAACGCGCAAAGGGATAACGCCTCTACAAATACCCAACCAGCGATATGAAGTGAGCTTTGGGGTGAATGCGTAGATCGGAACGGTTGGTTTTGCTTTACTCATCCAGAGTGCAGACATTCCTGACATCGTAAAGACGATGATCGCTTTAACATCCTGATCTTCGACCATCACCTTGGTGGCTCTCGATATGGTTACGACATCGTCGTTGTAAACCTGGCAGTCAAGAGCGTCAATGTGTCCCCATTCGTCCAGGTGCAATTCAGACTGTCGTATGATGGTGTCCATCATTTTGACAGACTGTACCGGGTATTTGCCGGCTGCGGATTCTGCAGAGAGCATGACTGCATCAGTACCATCAAAAATTGCGTTGGCAACGTCTGCTGCTTCAGCACGGGTAGGGCGGGGGTTATTGATCATGGATTCCAGCATCTGCGTGGCGGTGATCACAAATTTCCCATTCAAATTGGCAGTCTTGATAATTGACTTCTGTACAGAAGGAACAATTGCAGGTGACATTTCGACGCCCAGATCTCCGCGTGCAACCATAACACCATCGGTGACTTTGATGATCGAATCCAGGTTTTGTATCGCTTCAGGACGTTCCAGTTTGGCGACGACCGGTGGCAGCCAATCACTTTTTGCCATAGAGCGGATCGTCTTTTTGACCATCAGAATATCCTCGGCAGTTTTCACGAATGAGACTGCTACCAGATCAATGCCCAGTCTTAAACCGAATTCCAGATCTTCCAGATCTTTCTCGGTCAGGATGGGTATATCAAGGTTGGAGCCAGGAAGGTTCACACCCTTATGAGATTTCAACTTGCCACCCAATAAGACTTTGGCAAAAATATTCTTGCCATCCATGCGGGTCACTTCAAACTCGAGTTGTCCGTCATCCAGCAATATGTGATTGCCAGGTTTGAGAGCCTCATGAAGTTTGGGTACGTCAAAAGGGATGAAGGTGATGCCATCTGGCAGGTCTTCCGGGTCTGTAAAGGAACTAAGTGCGACTTCCTGCCCAGATTTGAGGGTCAATCCATCTTTACCCAGGTCACCGACCCGTAATTTGGGACCTTGAAGATCCATTAATATTGTGACAGGTTTGCCAAGTTTGTCTGAAACCTGGCGGATCAGCGCAACCATGGCGGCATGGCTGGCATGATCACCATGGGAGAAGTTCAAACGAGCGACGTCAAGTCCGGCTTGCACCATTTCTGTAAGCGTTTTTTCATCAGAACTGGCGGGACCGAGCGTAGCAACAATCTTGGCAAACCTGGTCATAATTTCACCTAACTTTATCTGGTCAAGACATCAGCGATTTTTGTTAATGCCCAATCAAGGTCAGCTTGTTCAATTACCAATGGTGGGGCGAAACGGATCACATTGTCGTGAGTTTCTTTTGCTAAAATTCCTTCAGCCTGGAGCATTTCGCAATAACGACGGGCACCACCGGCTTCTGGGTAGAGCTCAACACCGATCAGCATACCGCGACCGCGCACTTCCTTGACAGCCTTGGAATCGATCTTGCGCAATTCTGCCATGAAATATTCACCAAGTTCTGCAGCACGTTCAGCCAGGTGTTCCTCTTCCAGAACTTCCAGGGCTGCAACTCCGATCGCTGCTGCCATGGGGCTGCCACCGAAGGTTGAGCCATGCTCGCCTGGCTTGAAGAGACCCAGGATACTCTCGTCAGCCAGAACAGCTGAAATCGGGTACATACCACCGGAGAGGGCTTTCCCGATGACGGTAATGTCCGGGCGGACACCTTCATATTGGGAGGCAAACCACTTTCCAGTACGGCAGAGACCGGTCTGGATTTCGTCAGCAATAAAGAGGACATTGTGTTCTTTACAGTAATCAGCAACTTCTTTCAAATATCCATCGGGAGGAATGATGACGCCGTTTTCACCCTGGATCGGTTCCAGCATGACTGCTGCCGTGTTGGGAGTGATGGCAGCTTTGACCGCTTCAGCATCGCCAAAAGGAACAGCTTTGAAGCCAGGTGTGAAGGGACCAAACATTTCCTTGTAGAAGGGCTCAGTCGAGAAAGAAACGATCGTAGTTGTGCGACCGTGGAAGTTCCCTTCAGCAACAATAATTTCAGCTTGATACATCGGTACATGTTTGACCGTATATGCCCATTTGCGGGCGACTTTAATGGCTGATTCTACAGCTTCGGCACCGGTGTTCATCGGCAAAACCATTTCGTAACCAGTAACGTCTGCTAATTTTTTATAGAAGAGAGGCAGCTTATCGTTGCGGAAGGCGCGGGAGGTCAGGGCAATTTTTTGAGCCTGATCAACGCTTGCCTTGACAATATGAGGGTGGCAATGACCCTGGTTGACAGCTGAGTATGCGCTCAGGCAATCCAGGTAACGTTTACCATCCACATCTGTAACCCAGGCACCTTTACCTTCACATAGTACTACGTCGAGGGGCTTGTAGTTGTGCGCTCCGTATTTTGATTCTAACTCGATATATTCCTGTGTATTCATAGTTGTTATTTGCCTCCTAATAGTTTGTATAAGACTGCTTTTTGTGCGTGTAGTCGGTTGTGTGCTTCGGGGAAGAGCCTGGAATGAGATCCATCGGCAACTTCATCGGTGATTTCCTGCCCACGATGAGCGGGTAAACAATGCAAGACAATGGCATCCGGATCAGCTTCAGCGACGAGAGCTGCATTGACCTGGTAGGGCGGGAAAACTTTCTCACGCCTAGCTGCTTCTTCTTCCTGACCCATGCTGGTCCAGGTGTCAGTGTAAATGACTTTTGCATTTTTAACAGCTTCGTGCGGATCGTTCAGGAAGGTCAGTTTGCTGCCGCTGGCTTCAGCATAGGGTTTGATGGTTTCGATTGCAGAAACAGGCATATCGTAACCCTCCGGGTTGGCGATGGTGAAATTCGCACCCAGTTTGGCAGCGATCTGCATCAATGAAACGGCGACATTGTTGCCATCACCAACGTAGGTGATATTGACATCCTTGATCTGACCGAACTCTTCATAAATGGTGAGTATGTCAGCAAGTGCCTGGCAGGGATGGCTGTAATCACTGAGACCGTTGATTACTGGGATTGTCGTCCAGCGGGCAAGTTCCAGAACATGTTCGTGTTCAAAAACCCGGGCCATGATACCCTGAACCATTCCGTTCAATACACGGGCGACATCGGCAACGGACTCGCGCTTTCCCAATCCGATTTCGTTGGGGGAAAGATAGAGTGCATGCCCACCCAGATGTTGCATACCCATTTCAAAGCTGACACGGGTTCGTAATGATGGCTTTTGGAAAATCATGGCGAGCGCTTTGCCCTTGAGGACGGGATCATTGCCTCCAGCAAAATACTCTTTTTTGAGATGGACGGCGAGATCAATCAGTTCTTGCAATTCTGTGGGGGTGTAGTCAATGATGTCCAGAAAATCTTTATGCATATTAATTTACTCTCTCCTTTTTTTTTCGTCTTAACACACAAATTCATAGCTCAAATCTGGAAGCTCTGAGCGATGGTTTACATGGAGGGATTGTACCAGAGAGTTGCCACAATAAGTGAAACGAAATCAATGGAAGAGATTATGAGGAAAGATGAAATAAGGTCAGGGGTGCAGAGCTGATATATAGAAATTGATTCTTTTAATCTACTCGTTATACTGAATCCCGCCTTCAAGGGGGTTACCAATATTCTTTAGGATCTGGTCCTGCATTTTGGTCATCTCTGCCCAATCCTGTTTTTCAGCATGATCATATCCAGCCAAGTGAAGCAATCCATGCACAAAGAGCATTTCGATCTCTGCCTGGATAGCATGACCGCCTGCTCGGGCTTGTTGGCGAGCTTTTTCGAACGAAATGACGAGATCGCCAAGGTATTCCTCCCCGGTCTCCGGGTCGGTAAATGCATTTTCAAAAGACAAAACATCTGTAGGCGAGTTTTCTCCCCGCCAGGCATTGTTAAATTGGCGGATCAGGCGGTTGTTGGTGACCCTTAACGTGAGTGAGCTGTTTTTTTTCAACCCCAATACTTTGACACCTTCCTTGAAGGTGGTTGCCAGTCGATTTTGGTTAATTTCCTTGGCGTAAGATTTTGGAAGAATCAGGTTTAACATGGGTGATAACCTCGTCGAGTGTTCAGGAGGACATAGATGATGATTGATGGGCTTCAGTTGAGGCGTTAGTTTGCACCTTTTTTGGAGCTTCAGGATATTTGATACGAGGATGATAGGATTGCTTCAACGTGTTAAAGAAAGATCGCTTGATTGTCTGCAAGTCTTTGAGTGTCAGGTCGGTATTGTCCAACTGACCAGTGCCCTGGACAACTTCAAAAACACTATCAATTACTCCCTTGATTTCTTCATCACTGTGCGGGGTGTTTGCCCGCGCCCGGGCTTCTGTTCCATCAGCCAACATAAGTAACGCAGTCTCCTTGGAACGGGGAGAAGGACCGGGATAAACAAAACCATTGATATCCACATCATCTTCATCTTCAGCCAGTTTAAGCGCCTGGTTGTATTGATAGCGGGTGATATTTGAACCATGATGCTCACGCATGAAGTCGATGATACGGGAGGGTAAACGATACTTTTTCGCCAGGGCAACCCCGTCGTTTACATGTCTTATGATGGTTGCAGCTGCGACAGTCGGATCATCACTATCGTGGGCATTTATTTTGTCTCGCACCTGATTCTCAATGAAGAAGTTCGGGTTTTCCGCTTTACCTGCATCGTGATAGAGAGCACCTACCCGCACCAGCAGCCTGTCCGCGCCGATCGCATCGGCGGCTTGTTCGGCCAAATTGGACACTTGCAGGGAATGCTGATAAGTTCCCGGCGCATTGGTGAGAATGTATTGTAGCAATGGATGATCCGGGCGGGAGATGTCCATCAGCTGCAGTGCAGTTGGCACATCCAGAACAAAAGCGAAGATATTCTGAAGTAACAGAGCAAACGTTCCCGAGACGACGCCATTGAAAAGCCCTGCACCGATCAGCGTGGTTAACCCGATCCAATCGGTCCCATCACCTAGACGAAAAGCAACAATTACCGCTGCAGACAGGATCCCGATGACTACACTTGTTAAAAAGAAAGCACTGACGCGACGACCCTTACCGAGTACAAGCATACCGGCGATGGTTGGAAACAGGTAATAAAAAGCCAACTCGGCGCTGCGTGCGTGACCGAATACAGTCAGTGATACCAACAGCAGCGTAGAAAAAATACCAAATTCAAGGTTGAAAACAATCGCTAGGGTCAGACCAAAAGCGGCGACCGAGAACAAATAGGGCAAAATTGTCCTATCCATTACCAGGAACTTCATCAGGTACAAAAAGAGCAGGAAGAAAAAGGCGATCAAAAGGATCGACTTAGTTTGATTGAAAGATCCTTTCTTGTTCCTACGAAAATACATGTATGTTATTAACCCAGCTACGATCACGATAGCACCGTTGCTGAACAATAAAGTGACCTTATCGGTAGGCTCAACTAAACCAAATGCAGTCAATGCTTCGAGGTCGCCGGCAGAGACAATTTCACCGCGCCTGACCAGCACTTCCCCTGCCATGATCTGGCGGATGATCGGATTAACATCTTCGCGCGCAAGTTCACGGGCTGTTTGAGTCTGTTCTTCACTGAAAAGACTTGTGGGTGCGATAAAAGGAGAGACAATGGATATTATGAGGTCAGCCTGGTCGCTTGGAAATGAATAGTCGATCGAAGCAGGCAGGTTGCTTCTAACTGTTCCGAGCTGGCTATTGCGTATACTTTCCCGGAGCACAACTTCGAGCACACGACTGGCTTCATCGTTGATTGCCTGCCATTCTTGTTCCTCCAGATCGAGCAATTTGATATATTCTGCATCTGTGAAGTGCAGGTCTTTAAGGGATTTCATGTCCTGCACCTTTTGGGCAGGTGTGGAGAAACTATCGTTTTTTACAGTGGTGATGAAATTTAATGCATTGTCCAGTTTTTCTAACTGGGCTCGCGCAATATCAGGATCGGGAGGTAAGTAAACAGGCTGGACTGCAGCTGCCGCATTTTCACGGGCTGCATCTGTGAGAACCCGTGATTCAAAAGTCACTGAATAAGGTGCCAGAATTTCCTGCGGGGCTACTTGGCCGACAGCTACCATTTGGGTCTGTTGATTCATTAAATCAGGTAAAACCAGCGCACCAAAGGCAAGAACACAGGAAGCGACCAAAATGATGACTTTGACGGCATCCTCTGTCGTATGGCGTTTTAGCTTGTTTGACACCAGGTTTGTCATATCTCAGGCTTTAGTCAGCTCATCCTTCACTTTACGGCTGGCTTCGGCGTTGGTCGCCCTACCCTGCAATTTTGGCAGTAAAGTTTTCATTACCACTCCCATATCTTTTGGGGAGGTGGCTTTGACTTCCTTGATAGCCTGCCTGACCATTTCAATCAGTTCAGCCTCACTTAATTGGGCAGGCAGGTATGTTTTAAGTACTTCAATTTGGGCATGAGCCGCATCAATCAGATCCTGCCGATTGGCCTTTTCTGCATCTGCCAGGGCTTCGTTGCGAGTTTTGATTTCCTTTTGAACTGTCGCCAAAAACTCATCCTCAGTCAAAGGTTGACCTTTGCTCACTTCTGCCAGTTGGATGGCAGATTTGAGCATCCGAATTACCCATTTTTGGGTTTCGTTCTTTGCCTTCATGGCTGACGCCAAATCATCTTGTAGTTTTTTATGAAAATCCATATCGTTATTATACCTGTTGTAAATATTTCTACTATCTATGGAGAAACCGTGATCAAATCTTTTAAATTTTCAAAAGTGGCTTCACCGATTCCATCGACTTTTAGAAGGTCCTCGATTGCTAAAAAATAGCCGTTTTGAGCGCGGTAGTCGATAATCGCTGCTGCCCTGACGCTGCCAATCCCTGGAAGGCTTTCCAGTTCCTGTTGATTGGCAGTGTTGATATTGATGAGACTGTCGAGCGTGAACTCCTGGCTACGCTGGCTTTTTTCTAGAGTAGATTGCGATTCAGAAGATGGTATGTACAGCCGCTGACCGTCGCTTAGAACTGCTGCCAGGTTCAGAAGATCTTCTCGGGCTTTGGTGGTTGGTCCTTGTGCAGCATCGATTGCATCCTGGACAATTGAATTCACAGGCAGAGTATAGACTCCTGGAGCTTTTACTTCTCCGACTACGTGCACCTTGATCAGACCGGGAGTCGGATCGACATCGTGAGTCAAATTCGGGGTAGTGGTTACAAGCGTTAAACTTTGTGCTTTTTGTGGTATGCTCACGAGCTTGATCAATCCGCTCAGAAGAAGTCCGAGCAGAACACCAGCCACAAGCCACTTCCAGTTTTTCATACCTCTGAAGGGCTGTTCTCAGCCTTAATCATCAGATTGAATGCTGTAATTGACACTTCCAGCATATCCCTGGAAGGTTCGCGTGTGGTCAGTTTTTGTAACCAAAGATTCGGTTGGATAAGCCACCTTACCAACATAGATTTGTCCATCCAATTGGCAGCGAAACGTATATATTCATATGCGATGGCGGATACCAAAGGCAGCATCAAAATCCGGGAGATCAACCGCCAATGAATCGGAAGCGGACCGAGCAGTGAAAAAATCAATACCGATAGCAAAACCAGGGTCAGAATGAATGATGTGCCGCAGCGTGGGTGTACAAGGGTTTGCTTTGCTACTTCTTCTGGCGTCAATTCAACACCTGATTCAAAAGCATTAATCGTTTTGTGCTCCGCGCCATGGTAAGAAAAAACCCTTTGAATCTCAGGAACCCGCCCCATCAATACCAGGTAAATAACCAAAATTAGCAGCCGAAAGACTCCTTCCAGCAGGTTGCTCCACCATGAAGAGATGCTCAGGTATTTTTCTGTCAATCCTGCCAGAAATGCCGGAAGTAAAAAGAAAATTCCGACACCCAATAGTAACGACATTGCCACTGTTCCTGCCAGTGCTGCCCCTCCAATCTGTTCCTCTTCCCCGGATGCCATGTTGGCTGATTTCATCAAAAACCGGGTGCCCAGATTGAGCGAATCCCACAGACTGATGACACCGCGGATAAATGGAATTTTCATCCACCTGGATTGATAAAGGCTGGGGAGTTTCTCTTCGTAAGTTTCAATCTCACCAGAAGATGCCCTGACTGCCATGGCGACATTTCGCCGGCCCCGCATGAGCACCCCTTCCATCACAGCCTGACCGCCATAAGATGGCAGACGTAAAGTCTTGTCAGTTGGCATATTTACTCTTCGCCAAAACTGAGATAGAAACGAATCAATGCTTCAATACCCTTCAGCCAGGTTGGGTAATGTTGATGTTCGTTGGGGGAATGGATGCCGTCATCCGGCAAACCAAAACCAGTCAGAAGCGATTTGACACCCAGTTCTTGCAGCATCACAGTCGCTACAGGAATGCTACCGCCTTCGCGTTTGAAGGTAACCGGGGCGTTCCAGACCTCACGGAAAGCTTCCACCAGGTTTTCAGCTCCCGGGGCATCATTTGCAAGGTAAGCCGGTCCGGCACTGTGCAGGAAAATTTTGGTGCGTACAGTATCTGGAGCTATCGAGAGAATGTAGTTCTTCGCCAGGTTGTAAATTTCCATGGGATCTTGGTCAGGTACAAGGCGGCAGGAAATTTTTGCTTTGGCATAAGCTGGGATGATGGTTTTTGCGCCATCGCCTATAAATCCTGAATAGAAACCATTCACGTCCAGTGTAGGTCGCGCTCCCTGGCGTTCCAGAGGCGTGTAATCTTCTTCGCCATAGAGGGCAGGAGAACCAGTGATATCCAGGAAAGCCTGATCGCTGGTTTTATTGGCGGCAATTTGTTTTCGTTCATCATCGGTGAGAGGAACAACATGGTCATAAAATCCAGGAATAGCAACGGAGCCATCCGGGTTATGAAGCTTGGCGATGATTTCAGAAAGGACGGTAGCCGGGTTGGCAACGTTTCCGCCCCACAGACCCGAATGTAAGTCCGCCTTGGGGCCGTCGACTCGCACTTCAAAATAGGTCATCCCCCTCAGTCCATAAACAAGGGTAGGCTGGTTCATACCGACCATACCAGCATCCGGATTGAGGATCATGTCGCAGCTTAGCATATCAGCATTGTCAATAATAAACTTATTCAATGAGGGCGAACCGATTTCCTCCTCGCCTTCGAGCAGGTATTTGATATTTATTGGCAGTTCCGAAGTCTTTACCACGCTCTCAAGAGCCAGGATGCTAGCCATGACCTGTCCCTTCATATCTGACGCGCCGCGGGCATAAACATTTTCTCCACGGAACTCTGGCTGGAATGGATCGCTTTTCCACTCATCCAGTGGATCAACCGGTTGAACGTCATAATGCCCATAAATCAGGAGAGTTTTTGCTTCCGGATTCGATGATCTCTTCTCAGCAAACAATATCGGGTGCATCTTGGTTTGGAAAATTTCAACCCGCTCAAATCCGAGCTCTGCCAGGGTTTTGGAGAGATATTCGGCTGCCTTCACCATGTCAACCTTATGATCCGGATTGGTCGAAATGGAAGGAATGCGCAATAGGTTTAAATATGCTTCAGTCAATTGCTTTTGATTGATATGGAAATAATTGATGGCTTTATCAGGGTTGCTCATAGTTTTCCTTTATCTCGTAAATATCTGTTGATTATATGCGATTTACCCATTTTCTATGTTAAGATTACCGAAGATAAGCCTATTTAATACAGTACATTTGTTCGAAAAAAGATATACATATCACGTATAATCAATGTATAAGTTTGAATTAATAGACAGGAAGCGTAACTATGGAAATCGTTGAACACCGGCAGGTCATGATCTTAGGCGGAGGTCCGGCAGGTTTTACCGCCGCACTCTATACTGCGCGCGCTGATCTGAAGCCATTGCTTGTTACTGGGATGACACTTTATGGACAGGCCTCACAAACGCATTGTATCGAAAATTACCCCGGATTCCCCGAGGGAGTAGGTGGAAATGATTTTGGACAACGTCTTGATGAGCAAGCAAAACGCTTTGGTGCAGAGGTCATTTATGACATAGTTCAGTGCGTTGATCTCCAACAGCGACCGTTCAAAGTCTGCCTTGGTTCAGGCACTTACACTGCTGACAGCCTGGTCCTATCGATGGGAGCAGATACCCGAAAATTAGGTGTGCCTGGTGAACGGGAGTTTACAGGAAGAGGTGTTTCCTATTGTGCAACCTGCGATGGAGCCTTTTATAAAGAAAAGGATATCCACATTGTTGGTGGAGGAGATTCTGCACTCGAAGAAGCGCTGTTTTTGACCCGCTATGCGCGTAGTATTACTATCATTCATCGCCGGGATCAACTCAGAGCCGGGGCAATTCTCGAAAACCGTGCTCGTAATAATCCAAAAATCCACTTTTTATGGGATACCGTGGTCAAAGAAGTGATCGGAGGAGAGACGGCCACACATTTGAGAATAGAAAATTTAAAGACTGGTATGCAGGAAACGATCCCAACAGATGGGCTTTTCGTGCTGATAGGTCATATTCCCAATACCAGTTTGCTCCAAGGGCAATTAAAGCTGACCGAACATGGCACGATTGAGATTGATGAACATATGGAAACAAGTGTCAAAGGTGTATTCGCCGCAGGTGAAATTGCCGACCCACTCTATCGCCAGGTAGTCACCTCGGCAGGTATGGGTGCCGCCGCTGCAATATCGGTGACGAGGTTTTTGGCAACCGCGTAAAATAATTTTAGCAAAAAAAAGCGGGCAAAAGCCCGCTTTTGGTATATCAAAATGTCAACTACGGAGTCGCAGTAGGGGCGATGCCGCTGCCCACCCAACTGAATACTCTAAAAGCGCTTATCGCTCCGGCTTCTTCATAAATTGGATTATTGGGGTCTGAGTTGATCTGTCGTGCTACCGAGACACTCCACTGGATAATATGTGCGGTTGTGTCCACTGGTCTGAAACTGGCCGGGAGGATGTATTTGGTATCGCTTACGTAATCGACCAGGATCTTTTCGTCGACCGACGTCAAATCCTGCACCACTACCCGGTACACTTCACCTGGAAATAGTGACGCAACCGAAGCCCATTGCAGCGTGACCGCTTCATCGGTCGCCGCAAAAGCAGCACCCGATCGCGGCAGCAGCGGGTTTGGCGCGGGGTATGGCGGCAGAGGCGTGGGCGTCAAGGTCGGCCCGGCAGTTGGCAGTCTGTCGCACAAGGGGATAGTCAGGCGATCGCCCTGCCTGACGACGTCGTTCGGCAGGTTGTTGTAAATACGAATATCTGACATGGATACGTTGTAGTTTGCTGCGATCGAGCTCAGGGTCATATTGGCTTCAACGATGATCGTATCGGTTTGGGTGCACATTTCCACATCTGCGACAACTGCTTCAGGGGTTGCTGTAGGAACCGGGGAAGGGGTCAGGGTAGGTTGTGGGACCTGCAGAACGATTCCGGGGCTGATCAAGCAGCTTGTGTTGAGGTTGTTAGCCAAAATGATGCTCTGAACTGACGTATTAAATTGCAGAGCAATATCCAGGCAGGTTTCGTTATCCTTGACGGTATATTCGATCGGGGGCAAAGGCGTCCAGGTCGGCAAAGGCGTCATTGTGGCAGTGTTGCTGAGGGTAGCTGTTAAGGTGGGTGTGATAGTTACCGTTGCATCCGGATTTGTTGCATCTTCTGTGGGAGCCTTCCCACCAATTGCGATGAAATACACCAACAGAGCGATCAAAACCAGGATAACGACGATAATCGCTATCAGGGCAATCAGATTGAGTTTGACTTCCGGAATGCGCTTTGAGTCGATCTTATCGCTGGTTTTCTTAGCCTTGGGGGTTGATGGTTCGTTCGAGATCGTAAGGTCTGTGCCGCAAACGAGACATCGACGGGCGTTTTCTGAAAGTTTGGTTCCACATACGGGGCAATTTCGGGTTTTACTCCCCAACGGTTTGGGTTGTTCAATTTTCATCGGTTTACTCATAACTAACTATACCTGCTGCGTCTTGGTAAAATTCAAACGATGACAGCAGTTTATGTTCACTTTCCATTTTGTGTTCAAAGATGTCAATATTGTGATTTTATCACGTATGCTGGCATGGCACATTTTATCCCAGCTTACCTGGATTCCTTGAAAAAAGAGATGCGCCTGGTATTGCCTGGTGCAGAACCAGCCGATTCCGTCTACTTTGGTGGTGGTACGCCCTCGTTATTAAAGACAGCCCAGGTCAGCGAGGTGCTTGAAACACTCGATGATCTGATTGGGATAAACACAAATGCTGAAATCACGATGGAAGCCAACCCAGGTACAATCAGTTTGGAATCTTTGAAAGCTTTGCGCGAGGTGGGGGTCAACCGACTCAGTCTGGGAATACAATCTTTTTCCGATTTGGACCTGAACATTTTAGGTCGCATCCATTCTGCAAAACAAGCTAACAAAGGCATCCATTCAGCCCAGCAAGCTGGGTTCAGCAACATCAGCCTCGATCTGATTTTCGGACTGCCTGGCCAGACATTGACAAACTGGCAGCAAAATCTTGATCAGGCTCTGGCAAGCGGTGTTCAACATTTTTCCCTCTATTCATTGATAATCGAACCAGGGACACCTTTTGAGAAAAAAGTTGCTTGTGGTGAGTTAGTCCTTCCGGATGATGATCTGGCAGCAGACATGTTCGAGTTGGCTATCGATTACCTACCCAAGCAAGGTTTTGAGCAATACGAAATTTCCAGTTGGGCGTTGGGTGAAGCGAACGAATCACTGCACAACAAAGTCTATTGGAAAAACCAGGATTATTATGGGCTTGGGGCCGGTGCACACGGGAAAGTTGGCAATTTTCGGGTTCGAAACGTACCCACCATCCCTGAATATATTTCTGCAATAGATCAGGCTCACCATAAAAAATCTGATTTCTCTCCTGCTTTGGAGGAGAAGCTTGCCGTAGACAAATTCACCTCCATGCAGGAGACCATGATGTTAGGTCTCCGCCTGACCCGGGAAGGGATTTCGGAAAATGAATTTCGCCTCCGCCACCAGGAAGAAATGCGTATCGTTTTCAAGGAAGAAATCAACCGAATTGTGAAATCCGGGTTAGCAGAATGGCAAACTCAGCAAGATGGGGAACACCTGGTTTTGACTCACCGGGGTATTATGCTCGGCAATCAGGCTTTTCAGGAATTTGTTTGATTATTTGTGTACGTTGATAATTGTTCCCCAGCCGTGTTTATACCATTCTTCAGCTTTGGCGACGGGCGTCGTCCAGCGGTAAATCCATTTCGCGTTTTCTGGAGATAAATTGATGCAGCCAGCGCTCATGGGCGTACCGAAATTGGTGTGCCAGAAGGTGCCATGCGTTGCCAAGCCTATGCTCATTTCAAAAAAGCAAGTCCAGGGCACCCCCATCCAGATCCTTTCTTTGATGTTGCTGGTCAAAACCGCATTGCCCATATGTTTGGAAGGCATTTTAGTCTTGATGGCATATTTTCCTTCACCTGTGGGGAAGCCGGTTGAGACTTTGGATTCAAAGACCATCGTGTCGCCTTCAAAAGCCTGTAGTCGCTGTAAGGGAATGGATACGTCGATTCGTTTTTCAGCAAAAGGAACTTCCGGACTAAGAGGTTCAAATTCTTCGTCGGGAATCAAGCGGGCATGTTCGTAGGGTATGGCTGTCCTGGTGCGCCCCAACTCGTCCTCGACACGGTACCATGGGCGCTTGTCCGGACCTTCGATGACATCTGTGACCCAATGGGTTGATAGATAGTAATACATCCATAACGGTTCCCAACCGCCGTCAAAACTATAGTACATGGACCGCGTGTAGGGTACTGTGATCTCAGCCAGCTGACCGCTCCAGCGGTTCGGTTTTGAAAGTGGCTGGTATTCATAACGCACTTCATACAGTAATCCGCTGAAAACATACCCTCCCCAACATCGATACCAAATTGGGTTCCAGGCAGGACCGTTCGGTCCAATCACTTCTTCATAAACATTGATGATATCGTTATATTGTCGTTGGTAAAGGATCTGGCTGGATTCATCAGGCTCGCTGTAGATACTGACGCCGTTTTTCTCGCCCACCAACATCAATCTCGGGTGGATCACAGACTCAGCCTCGGCATCCTGACTTTTGAAGGCTGATGCGCCAAGTCCCAGCAGGCTGAATTTGAGAAAATCGCGGCGTGTAAATTTCATCGGTTAATCAAATTGCTTGACGTCAATATCTGCTACCGAGTCGAACACATACTTGGGGTGAAAAGGATATTTATCGATATCTTCTGGTTTGGTCATTCCAGACAGCACCAAAATCGTCTCCATTCCACCGGAAATTCCGGAGAGAACATCGGTGTCCATACGATCACCGATCATAAAAGTGTCTTCGGAGTGCATGTCGTAGTGGTTCAGAGCAGTACGCATCATCAGTGGGTTTGGTTTGCCGACAAAGAATGGTGCTTTGCCTGTTGCTTTTTCAATCAGCGCCGCCATTGCACCTGTTGCCGGCACCATACCATTCTCTGATGGCCCGTTGGGGTCAGGATTCGTGGCGATAAAACGGGCTCCTTCTTCGATCAATCGGACAGCCCTGGTGATCTGGTCAATGCTGTAAGACGACATTTCGCCCAACACGACAAAATCAGGATCAACTGAAGTCAGGATGTATCCTGCGCTGTGGATGGCTTCTGTCAAACCGACTTCACCCATCACAAAAGCTTTTCCATTAGGCTTTTGATTTGCTAAAAATTCTGCAGTTGCCATCGCCGAGGTGAAGAGTTTTCCCTCATCGATATCGATGCCAGCTTGCTCGAGGCGGTGTGCCAGGTCTCGGGCAGTATACTTGGAATTGTTCGTTAAAATCGCAAATTTGCGGTCATCATCCACAAGACTCTGGATAAATTTGTCGGCTCCCGGAACCATTTTAGAACCATGCACTAAAACACCGTCCATATCAATCAAAAAGTTTTTCTTCATCGTTCTCAATTCTGTTCCTTTCCAGGTCAAAAAAACCACTGTTGATTTTACCAACAGTGGTTTTTATTATACAGCTGTGTTAAAGGTTTACTTTTTGGTCAGAATGATGCGGGCATCGACAACCGCTGCTCCCTGACCTTCTTCGTAAACAATCACAGGGTTGGCATCCGATTCGGCGATTTCGTCTTTCAGGTCGTAGACCATGTAAGAGTAATGTGCCAAAACATTTGCCAGGGCTTTCTGGTCACGTGGGGCTTCACCGCGGGTGCCTGCCAAAATCTTGGCGCTCTTGATCTCGGATTGCATCTCCAAGGCAGTGGCTTCGTTGATCGGAGCTACCTTGAAGGTGACATCTTTCATGACCTCAACAAAGATACCGCCCAAACCAAACATCAGGGTGGGACCAAAGGTGGCATCATTGACTGAGCCGACGATCACCTCAGTCGCCCAGGGAGCCATTTCCTGCACTGCCAGACCATCGATCTCAGCGTCGGCTTTGTAGGCAAGGGAGTTGTCCATAATGGTCTTCCAGGCATCGCGCACGCCCTGTTCATTCTTGATGTTGACCTTGACTGCGCCGGCATCTGATTTGTGCAGAATGTCAGGAGAGACGATCTTCATTACGACCGGGAAGCCGATTTCTTCTGCCATCTGGATAGCTTCTTCAACATTGTGCGCCAGAGCGGTGGGGGTGACGGGCAGACCATAGGCTTTGAAGACGTTCTTGGCTTCAACTTCGGTCAAAGCGTCGCGACCCTTGGCACGGGCACCGGCGATGATCTCGCGGGCTTTTGCACTATCCACATCGCTGGGTTTGTACATGCCGTTGTGAGCAGTCTGCAGCAATTCGTCTTGTTTACGCAGGGATGCCAGGGCTTTAACTGCCAGGTCGGGGGCATTGTAAGTTGGAATGCCGTGTTCGATCAGCCACTCGGTCGCTTTTTCACAGCGTTCGCCGCCGATAAAGGAGACTGCGAAGGGTTTGCCGGTTACACCGGATTCTTTTTGAGCGTTGTAAATGGCTTCTGCAATTTCCTGCGGTTCAGTGACGGAGGTTTCACAATAGAGCACAACCATGCCATCCACCCAGGGGTGTGCATAGGAATATTTGACGCCTTCATAATAACCTTCCAAACCAGCCCCGCCGGTGATATCTACCGGGTTCTTGGCGGAACCGAAGGAGGGCATGTGCTTGCGCAGTTCAACCTGAACATCTTCAGGGGCGAACTTGAGGGGCAAGCCGTATTTTTCAGCTGCATCAGTTGCCAAAACGCCAACACCACCGCCATTGGTGACGATCAGGAGGTTATCACCTTTCATGACAGGCTGCAGTGAGAGCGCCAGGGTGGTATCAAACATGTCGTTCAAGTCCTCAGCCTGGGCAACGCCAGACTGTTCAAATGCAGCCTGGTAGACCTTGGCGCTGCCAGCCAGCGAACCGGTGTGCGAGGCAGCGGCAGCCGCGCCGTGGGCAGAATTGCCAGCTTTGAGGGCGATGATCGGCTTGGTGCATTTGCGGGCAGCATCCATGAACTTGGGTCCGTCTTTGATGCCTTCGATGTAAAGAGTAATACAGGAAGTGTTTTCGTCTTCGTTCAGGTAAGTGATGAGATCAGCAAAATCGAGGTCAGCCTGGTTGCCGATGGAGATCATCTTATCAAAACCGACACGGCGGGTATAGGTGGCAGCAGCCATGGCGATCAGCAGGGCGCCGCTTTGAGAGACCAGGGCAGCCTTGCCATCAAATGGCAAATAGTTATAGAACGAAGCGTTCATCTTGTCACTGTTGGAGAGAACACCGATGATGTTCGGACCAATGATGCGCATGCCGTATTCACGAGCGATAGAAACGATTTCGTCTTCGAGAGCGTGGTCGCCGACTTCGCTGAAACCGGAGGTAATAATGCTGACACCCTTCACGCCTTTTTCACCTGCATCGCGGGTGACGGTTGCTACAAAACGCGCGGGAACTGTGATGACAGCCATATCCACCACATAAGGGACATCCTTGATGTTGGCGTAGCACTTGTAACCGAGAATTTCTTCGGCGTCAGGATTGATAGGGTAGACAGGGTTCTGGTAACCGCAGTCTTTCAGGTTCTGAACTACTTTATATCCGATTTTTTCGGGGTTGGTCGACGCGCCGATGACTGCGATGCTCTTTGGTTTTAGAACAGCATTAATAATAGGATCCACTTTTTTCCTCCGGTAGTGTATTGTTTGATTACCAATTGATTAGTATACCGCAATAAGAGCGATTTTAAGGATAGAAAACTGGAGGATGTGTACTTTTTCACAATATGGAACTTCTTTCTGTTCCCTGCCTGCCCTGCATAATGAATTCCTCATTAATTTTCCTAAATCGATGGGGTTTTTGCACTATTTGCACTGTTTGCACTGTTTTTTGATGGTGCAAGAACGCGAATTGACTGCAAATGGATATCGATTGTCAAGGTGCGGACCATATGTTTGAATTTGTGCGGGAAAAGTATAGCACATTTGTTCTGTTTTGGGAAGTCTTTTCGTTGGGTGGCCCGTCCAGCTCTCGTTTTACTGGTTTGCGTTGCCTGCCCTGGTAAGGGTCAACCCAGCAAACCCTCAGTCGACATCAATAAGACCTGTTTCTCGTGCGGTTTTCCCCCAGTCGCTTACAGCGCCGAGGTGCTTCGTCACACCGGCGAGAGCCAGGTTGCCGCTACAAGAGGAGACCTGGCGGTCAAATCCCTCGCGAGGTGAGGACACCGGCGAGATCGGAGAGCACGTAGGGAATAACAATTCACAAACACCCACCCCCTCGCTTCGCGATGCCCCCTTTTAAACTGCTTGCGTCCCGCTTGCGGGAGTGGGGTCCGCGCCATGGATTTGCCCATACCGTTACCTACACAAAGCGGGGGGGTGTTTCGCCACACCGTCGAGAACAGGGTTGCCACAACAAGTGGACACCTGACGGTCAATTCCCCCGCGGAAAACTCGTAGCCAGAAAAAATGCCTGAAAATGCGGCAGAATCCCCAAACCACACTTTGTTAGCCAGCCGTTTGGTTAAGAGACCTTACGGATCACCCATTCAGCAAGCCCGAACATTACAACTCGCCGAGCAATATCGTTAGGCAACCAAACTATAATATCGTCTTGAATTTTACTTTCAATCAAATCATTTAATGGCGTGTGGACAAGAAAATAAGCACGGTTATAATCTTGAAAATCGTTTATGCCTTCGCGAAAATTTTGCAATGTAGACAAACTGGCACTTGACTTTACTTGAACGTAAACTCTTTCATCAGTTATGGGTGAATATAAATCAAGGTCAATGGTTCTCTGTGTCTTTCCTAACACACCCATTCTTTGCCAACCTGCTTGACGAAATAGCAGGTCGACCAATATTTCAAAATCTTTCCAAGTCAATTTACGAATAAGACTTTCAATTTTTCCTTCAAACGCTGCTTTCGCTAACAAGGCATTTTCAATTTCAGGATGAATAACACCATTTATCTTTTCAACAAGATAATTTAATTCCTTCACTTTACAAATTGTTCCCCGAAAACCTTCCACTCGAAGCAATGCACCGCTTAGGTGAGTTTTCTGTAAAGGCTTACCTGAGATGTCACAGGACGACCATTTACCAATAACAGAACGACTTTTACTCATATCAGGCAAAGTTGTTATGTCTGGTTTGGAAAAACACCAATAAAGTCTATCCCCCCAAAAAGTTATCCATAATGCCTTCTCATCTGATTCGTAAAAGGCGCGAACTTGATTTGTATCTCTTGTCGCAGCGCCAATATCTTCTCGGATGTCTTGCATAATCTTTTGAACTTCACCCCATTTGCCTTCACGACACAAATCATCTGGAACTTTGCGATATCCAATTCTGACCGTCTGCGACACTTCAAGACAATCTTTTCCCCATTCACCACTTTTGCCTAACTTGATGTAGTATACGTTTTTCGGATTTATCAAATTTGTTGACATGAATTACCTTTCTGTAAGGGGCTGCTAACGGATTGGCTCAGAGGCAACGGTAGGACTAGCTAGACACCTAACCAATTACTGCGCATATTCTAGCAAACCGCGCTTGCATGGAGCGGCGGAGCCGCTATCCGACTGGAGCCGGTTTTGGGCGGTCAGCATTAAGTTGCTCCGAAGTGCTTGAAATCTTCTGACTTCAGAGATGTACTTTTCACAGGCTTTCTGCCAATCAAATCCATGCGAATGGCAAGTATAAATTCTCCAACAGCCTTTTCTTTGTCAGCATCTTGCTGCTTCTGACCTGTATGAACCATCATTAGGAATTTGTAAGCGGTCTGAATTACCTCATCAGGACAATACAACCAGCATAAATTTACTTGACGCAAGAAATTTTCTGTCTTTTCTTTGTCGAAGGAGTCAATATAAAAACCTCGAAGAGCATTGACTAACTCTATATATCTTTCCTCTTTACGTTTGTATTCTTGTTCGCTTCTCTTATTTCGCTCGTTGATAAACAAGGTTATCAAGCCTGCAACAAGAGCAATTACTGCACCACCAACTTGAATAAGCATTTCAATTGTAGATTGTTCCATTTATTCTCCCTAATCTCTCACTTTATGACAGCTTCTGAGAAGGTGGCTTATCGAAACCTAGCGAGAGCCATGGCTCAAAGCTCATACTCTTACACTTCGCGGCGAGCAAAGGTAGGGAGTAACAATCCACAAAAACTCACCCCCTCGCTTCGCGATGCCCCCTCTTAAAAGGGGGTCCGCGACATGGATTTGCCCATACCGTTACCTACACAAAGCGGGGGGGTGCTTCGAAACACTGGCGTAAGCCAAGTTGCCGCTGCAAGAGGAGACCTGGCGGTCAAATCCCTCGCACAGTCAGGAGGCCGGCGAGATCGGAGATAATCATAGAGTTTCCTTTTGGCTAAGTAAAAGGTAAATTTCCAGGCCTAAGTAACAAAAAATCAATTACTTATCCTTGTGTTTAGTTTTGTCGACTATTCTATATGTTTCTCCCGGTCGCTTTGTTGGAGGTAGAGGCTCACCTTTAACAACTGTAACTTCTCTTCCAGTCTTACCACCGCGAGGTCCAATTATTTCATACTGACCTGAGGTATCCGCTTTTTCACCTGGTTTTTTTGCCATTATTATCACCTCCCTTCTGTAGTGAATTCCGCGTAAAATACTTCTTTTCGAGAATAAAATTGATATTTCCCGATTAATCAACAATCTGATTAACTCGAAACTAATACGGGCGTTTCGATTTCATTTCATTAATATAGCACAAACTTTCAGTCTAATAATCGGGTTTTGGCTTTTATTATACAACATTAATACTAGATAGAATATCTACACCAGATTTATCCAAGTACGACTTGAGATCTGAAACTCAATCCTGCCAGCTTGATAGCGAATTCTATGGTTTGTCTGATCTCAAACATGTCTCGATACTTCCCTGTACAGAATTTTTTTGAAAACCTTCAACCAATTATACAAAACTTAAAATAAACTGGTGGAGTAAAATAGTTGATATTTCGAATATTTAATAACAACATTACTTGTTTACCGTTATAATGCTTCTTAGGAGGAAGTCCGAATGAAAAATAAACTCAGAATTTTTATAGCCTTAATCGTTTTAGTCATTCTCACGATTGCCTGTGGTTCAAGTGATGAAGTAACTGTAAAACCAGGAGATACCGAATCAAATGAACCTCAATCAGCAACAGTTGAGGAAACAGAACCAGTTGGATCTGTAAGAAGCAATCCTGCTCCAAAGGGTTCTATTGTTGCAGCAGACAATATGGATTTTTCTGTTTTGGAAACAATAAGACCTGCAGATGATATCATAATGGCAGGAAACCAATTTAACACAAAGCCTGAGGAAGGTTACCAGTATATATTGGTTAAATTACAGATAAAATGCAACAAAAATAGTGATGAAACATGTTCGATAAGCCCATTCAATTTCGAATTAATTGGGAATGAAGGAATTATTTACGATTCTGAGTGGATGTTAGCTGGAGTAGAAGGAATGTTGGAAAGTAAAGAATTTTATGGTGAAGCTACCGTTTCAGGCTATATTGGTGCTATCATAAAATCATCTGACACAACAATAGTTCTTACTTATGATCCATTTCTTGGTGATAAATTTTATATGAGTGTCGAATAGTTGTACAAACAGTCATTAATATTTACACGATAACTATTATAATTACTAATTTTAACTAGCAATTAACGGATCGTATTCGGCGGAGTCCGCAACTGAGGCGGATTCCGCCCTACGAACTCAAATTGGAGTACGAGGGGGGGGGTCTTATGAGTGTGGGTAGAATAAAGCAGTGCAATCAATCAGGAGAAGTTACTTATGGAATATAAAGGCTACGATCCTGACAATCCAGATATACAAAACATACAAAATGCTGGCAACATCCTAAAAAAGATCTTGATTATTCTGGGAGTAATTCTGGCTATTTATTTATTCTCAACGATTTTTGTTCAACTAAATACAAAAACAAACAAAGTAGAACCTCAACCTACCAGAACTACTGGACAGGACTGGACAGTAATAAAGTCCACAAATATTTATTATTCGCCAAGTTTTGACAGCGATACGAAAGGCGAGCTGGCGGTGGGGGACATTATCACGCTTCCAGAAGGCGTAATAAGTCTTGAGTGCAAAACAATATCTGAGTCGGGATTATCGTAACCCTATGTTATTTGCGTGTGAAAAGCTCTGGCATGGAGGGTTGGGTGCTAAAAAAGTGGATTGAATAAAACTTACAGAGTAACATCATAATGCAGGTGTTCAGGAAAGGAAACAGGCATGAAACCTTTTATTACCAAGAGCCTTGTTGAGCCTAAGGGCATTGATAAAATGCTAAAAAAAATCCCAGTAGAAAATTTTATTGTAGAAGTAAATAACCTGCTGGCAAACCATTCTCTTGATGAGATATCAGCGGGTCAGGTACGGCAACTTGCAGATAAATACAAGCTTAAGGATGCATCGCAAACATTCAAAAGTGAATTGTTGCAGATGCTAAAGGATTTCATAAGCCAACATTTGGGCGTTTGGGGCGATGAATATAAAGATTTCAGTTCTGTTCAGAAACTGCAGAATATTTTGGGCATATCCGAAGGTGACTTTGATAAGGAATATAACCCACTGGCAATAGAACTGTTTAAAAAGCAAGTTGCTTTAACTCTTAATCAGACTAAGAAGTACAAAGAGAGCGATCAACAATTTGAGCAACTTAGAACGCAGTTTGGACTTACAAAGCACCAACACGATCAAGTGCTTGATGAGGTTAGACAGTCAATCGTTCAGACGTTTGCAGGCAAAATAATTTCCGACCAAAGAGTTTCGCCCCAAGAAAGAGAGGCACTTGACCAACTTTGCAAGGATTTAGACGCAATCCCAGCCTATGACAGCGACAGCAAAAAAACATTGGAAAGGTTTGAAAATCTTTGGCAGATTGAAAATTGTGATTTGCCGATCTATGAAGCAGACATCTTTTTACAGAAAAATGAAAACTGCCATTATCAGGGTTCTGCTAAGTTGTTTGAGATTCGAACAAAGAGTGCGAGGGTTAAATACAGAGGTCCAACCGTCAGGTTGAGAATTACCAAGAGTTTGTATTACCGAATGGGCGATATAAAAAAACAACAAGAGAAACCAAGGATGTGATGACCTTAATCGACTCGGGGAATCTCTACGTTACAAACAAAAGAATTTTGTTCAATGGTGACAAAAGCAACAAAGTCATAAGATACAGCCAAATTATAAATTTGACACCTTATACCGATGGTGTGGGGATTGTTAGGGATACAGGAAAGGAATCGACCTTCCAGCTTTCTGAGGAGGACGGGGAAACTCTAATTGCAACAATCACCAGACTTATAGGCGACGAACAATAAAGCAGATCAACCAACCAGGAGGAATTATGAAAAAGTGTCCTATGTGCGGAAATGAAAACGATGACATTGCAAAGGCTTGTACAAATTGTGGAACGAGGTTGGAAGTTAATCCGGAATTAGAACTGAAACCTAACACCCCAAAGACAGCAAAGCCGCAAACAACCAACACTTGGAAATTGCAAGAAAATCCAGATGTCTATCAAAATAAGGTTTTGACTGATATATATAGTCGAGTTGCTAATATCGAAAAGAATGTAAGTGATATCAAGGGCTGGATAACCTTTCTCGGGATCCTTGTCGTGATAGGTCAGATACTCGCTTTTATCTCAAGTTGTAGTGCACTCTTTTGACCGTAAGAAAAGCAAAAACAAAATCTATTAATCGTATAAAACAACATACTTTTTAAGCACCTAAAATTTCTGTGAAGGAGTAAGGCAGGATCAGAGCGGAGGAAACCCCCACCAGGGCCGGCGGGTTTTATGGGGCCCGGAGACTGACGAAAAGATAAATGACGGGAGACTGGGGCAGGTCTCCCCTACATCAAAAACACTGACATCGACGTGCCTCACAACTTGATTGAGGGGCAGGGCAGTCACCTCCCCGCTTCGCGGTCCCCCTCTAAAGAGGGGGTAAGAATGAACAGACCCGGTTTCTGTAAACGGGACGCGACCAACAATTTGATTGAGGGGCAGGGCGGTCACCCCCCCGCTTCGCGGTCCCCCTCTAAA
>ENA-UOOH01000727-UOOH01000727.1-fermentation-metagenome-genome-assembly--contig:-NODE-727-length-35656-cov-53.424511_pt1 | contig 35656 bp, 34 predicted proteins | sample MGYA00245778_ERZ724025 | MGnify/ENA primary metagenome ERZ724025 (study PRJEB28704, sample SAMN03018313) | fermentation metagenome | biome: anthropogenic terrestrial biome; feature: soil; material...
CCCTCCCCTGAAGGAGAGGGGTCTTCTCTGCCCCTACACCCCGACGTTATAACCGGCCTTCCCTAAAATCTTTTCAATCCGGGTTTTGCATCATTGCGAAGACTGCTCGGAGCCCTCCAGGACATCATCTGCCAGAATCGTCAGCAAGACCGTCAAATCCTCCATGGTTAGGATCTGGGCCAGTGCGCGATCAAAGAGCATCGTTGCATCTGCTGGCAGATCCTCATCGCTCCTCCAAAAAAGGATTCGGACAATGACGCCGGGAAAGGTCTCCACCTCCACTGCCACATCCGCCCCCTCCACCATCCTGCCGGCAAAATCATCCTGCAAGGTCCTGACCAATTCCTCCGGGCTCTGACTGAATCGCTCTGCAAGCGGCCTGATTGCCCGGCGGGAGAAATTGGAGCAGAAGAGTTTTCCTCCATAGGTCTCTTTGATGGATATCCATTCTCCTGCAGGTTCGTAACCATTTTTCGATCTGCCGATCAGATAATGGAGCAGGAGCACCGATACCGTCTCAATAGCCTGGCGGCGACTGGGCAGGAAGAGAACCTCCCTTTCCGCCTGCTTAATCTCATATCTGTCTTGGAACAGTGAAATGATATTGCTGGATGGAAGCCCGAGTCCTTTCAGCTCCTCCCAGGCCATGCCCAGTGCTATATCGTATCCCATTGATCTTCCCCTCTCTGCAAGACATCTCAAAGAAGATTACTGGCGGCCATCATCATCCTTTCGGCTGATCAGATGAAAAAACATAGAAAGGCTTATGCCGTAAAAAGGAGGAGAAGAGAGCATGAATCTTGGGCGGAGGTTCGACATAGGGGCGGGAATTTTCGTCTTTCTGATAATCCTTCTCACCCTTTACCTGACCTTAAACTTCCTGACAACCATCCTCTTGAGCGTGGTGCTCGTTTTTCTTCTCAAGCCCCTCTATGCCCTGTTCTTCAGGCTGACTAAAAGAAAGCAGATATCCTCATTTTTATCCATAATGCTGGTCTTCATCCTCATCCTCTCCCTGATTCTGGGGATCACCAGCGCCCTATTGGTGGAGCTGTCCTATCTGCAGTCATCAGGGGCCATATCAGATGTGGAGATTGATAAGACCATCAATGAGATCGATGCCTGGTCCAAGAGCTTTATCCCCGCCTGGCTTTACAACTCCATAATCGAGATCGCTCTGCGTTATGCGCAGGAGATAAGCGACATTCCCATAGCGTTCGCCACCTGGGTATTTCCCATTCTGCAGCGTGAGCTCACCGCCTTTGGCTCCAACCTGCCCATTCTCTTTGCCCATCTGATCGTGGTGGTATTCTTCACCTATTATCTGCTCATAGACGGCAAGGTTTTTATTGATCAGGCGGTGGATCTGGTCCCCCAGGAAAAGCAGGGTATTGTCAGGCGATTTCTGGATGAGCTTTACAGCATCTACCATACTCTCTTTACCGTATACTTCTCCACCTCCATGCTCAGCGGTGTGATGGCAGCGATTGGCTTCTCATTGCTAGGCATCCCCTATCCATTTCTGATGGGGGTGGTGGTGGCGGTATTCACCCTCTTGCCCCTGCTGGGGCCGCCGTTCGTCTTCATTCCCATAGCAGTCTATTATCTGATCGTGGGAGACCTTTTCCGCTGCCTGATCCTCCTGGTATTTGGAACGGTGGTGCTGATGGTAATTCCTGAAAACGTTATCCGCCCACACCTGGCCATGATGAGCTCCCGGATACACCCCATACTCACCCTGCTCGCCTATACCGCACCCATATTTGTCATTGGAATCATCGGGGTGATAGTTGGCCCTACCCTCTACGGCTTCCTCCTCGCCGTCTACCGGTCGATCAATGCTGAAAGGAAAGGATTATAATCCAGGTGGCATCCTGCAATTCAGGGGATACTGCAGGTGAAGAATGAGGGATTTTGCGGTCAATTGGGGCTGAATCCTCCGAGCCAACAATATTATAATGGCTCTTCGCTGAATTATGTGGATGAGGTCCGGCAGAGAATATAGCCACAGTTCCTTTGCGTCCCTGTGGTTGGGTCAGTGCACCACGGTTCACCACAGAAGCACAAAAGACACAGAGAATCTCCAATTCAAGTTTACCCACGCCAAATCGTGAGGATCCATTATAATTGAGAGGTTTAATGGGCGGGCAGAAAGAGTATCAATTGGCGGTATTGTTCATAATCCTGGATGTTTTATTCTGGGGTTTTTCCTTTATAAGCACCAAGGTGGTCCTGTCACAGATTCCGCCTGTATCGATAGCATTCTTCAGGCAGATCATCGCTGCATCGACTCTGATAATGCTTGTTCTTTTTACCAGGACCTCATTCAAAATAGGTCGAAGGGACATGGGATATATCGTCCTCGCCAGCTTCTTTGGAATAGTGATGTACTTTTCCCTGGAGAATACCGGGCTTCTGTATACCACGGCATCCAATGCCTCGATGATCGTGGCCGCCCTTCCCATATTCACCCTATTTGCCGAAGCTATGCTCTTCCGTCTGAAGGTCACCTGGAAGATGATTCTCTGCTTGATCCTTTCCACCATTGGGGTGGCTCTGGTGGTCACAGTCGATGGGAAGGTGGATCTATCATCTGCCAGGTTTTTCGGCAATCTGCTGGTCATGGGAGCGATCATCTGCTGGGTATTTTACACCCTGCTGAATAGAAGGCTCTCTGAGAATTACCCCTGCCTGGCTTTAACCGCTGCTCAATCAACAGTCAGCATAATTCTATTTATTCCCCTCATCATCCCGGAGATCGATGGATGGCCCGCGATATCCGAGATCTCTCTGCCGGTATTTGCTAATCTGCTCTTTCTAGGGGTTTTCTGCTCCGGCTTCGCCTACATTTTTTATATTTATGCCACCAGAAGGCTGGGAGCAACGGTGGTTTCGGCCTTTTTGAACCTTATTCCAGTGGTGACAGTGGTCTTCGGCTATCTCATCTTGCACGATACCCTCTCCTGGATGCAGGTCCTTGGCATGGCATTGATAATGTTCGCTTTATATCATCTGAACCGGTTGATGAAAAGGGTGAAATCTGTGGTGAAGAGAGAAAATGGCATATAATGCGATTCATGCCATCAAGGCCAGAGGATGATACAGTTCCTGGGTTTGGACGGAAGAGAAAAAAAATGGCTGGCTCGACCAACCTCTCCGTCGCAATTATCCCAAGCCACTCGATAGATAAAAGCCAACTTAAGGCTCACTCCTTTCTACACATAAGACCAGGGTCTCACCTCAGCCAGCGCCCTCCCTCATCCTTCTATCCGGGCTCGTCAGCCATGCATAGAGGTCCTCCAGCACGGCCTCCTCCATCGGCCCCAGAGGCTGAATCCAGTTCTTCAACGGATGGAAGCTGTGACCTAGCCCCGGATAGACGATCAATGTGTGATCAGGGTGGTTGACCTCCATCAGCTTCTCTTCCAGCATCCTGGCCTCCCGGACAGGGATCTGGGTATCGTTTTCTCCCTGGAGGATCAGGATGCTGGCAGATACATCGCCTATGATGTCCGTGGTGTTGTTCAGGGCGAAGTAGGATGCCAGCCAGGGACTGGCCTTGACCGACTCATTGGAGAGCATGGGCTGGACCTGCTTTTTGATCAGAGGCTCCAGGTCGCCCCTGATGCTGAGGTTGCCCCTCCGGTCAGAGGTTATGACCGAATGCCACTGGTGCTCTTCGGTCGTATTGTTCCACATCACCAATCCTATAGCCTGAAGCGGGGCCAGACTCTCGCCCGGCGTTCCCATGGTCGCCTCTACCTCGGCTATGGTCAGGAGGCCATCGTGGTTGCTGTCTATCACCTCTTCTGCATAGAGCAGCGGCCTGGCCAATAGCTGGAACTGCAGATTATCCCTCAGATTCCCCGCCGGTGCGGACAATAATACCATCTTCCGGATCTCTGCATCTTCCCGGGCAATCCTGGGAGCTACGATGGCCCCCTCGCTGTGGCCGAGGAGGGTTATATCGTTCTTGTCCACCTCCGGCTGGGCTCTGAGGATCGCCAGCGCCTTTTCGGCATCGCTCTTATAGCTCTGGTAGGTGGAGTTGGCCACAATGCTGGTATTGAGGATGGTGCCGTTCAGGCCCACGCCCCGCTTGTTGAACCGCAGGACGGCAATGCCTCGAGACGAGAGGTGCTCGGCTATCTGCAGAAATGGCCTGGAAGGCTCATCCGATCCCGTGACCTCTGGGGGCAGGTACTCGTTCATGTCTATTGTCCCGCTGCCCTGGAGGAGAAGAATCCCGGGGAAGGGGGCCGTACCAGATTTTGGCAGGGTGAGCTGGGCATCGGTCTTGATGCCGTCTTCAAGCTCTATGGTCAGGTCACGAGCCACATATTCCTGGGCACAGGCACCTGGAATTGACACTAAAAAGAACAGGACGAAGATCAAGAGAAGGGAGGCGAATGCTATTCTCCTTTTCCTTCCGGCAAAAGACTGGCCGCTCTCGGGAATTATCATACTCATGAGATCATCTTCACGAGGCTTAAATTTTGGGATTCGGCCCCAATACGAGCAGCATTTTGCAGTGCAGAAAACACGATAGCGTGCCATATCTACTGCAATTTCACATTGACCCTGTATCCAGGTTCTACTCTACTCTTCCAATGATAAATACCTTTTACCTGTTATCCAATCCCCATTAATGTCCCGCGAGCATGGGCTGCTCTGATGACCTCGGTCTCTTTCTCAGTGAAGGGTTTGCGGAGGCGACCAACTTTTTCGCCCAAGACTGGTTCATGCCCGATATCCTTATACTCTCTAATGATCTGCTGGACTCTTCTTTGTGAGAACTTGACATCTCGCGCAATCTCTTCTGTGGCTACCCCTTTGCGGTTATGACGAAGGATATAGCGAACTTCGTCTTGTTTGATTTCATATCCTGGACTATGCGTCCAAGCTTAGATGATAGGCGAAATAATTTAGGACACTACAGTAGAGTTCGCAGACGGAAACGGTCAGAGATAAAAATGGTTACTGCAAGGGGCGGAGTTAGGATTGATAGCTTCTGCATTCAACTACCATTGGAAGAGAAACCGAAAATGATATGAAACAAGAGACTTTATAGTACTGCCTTATTGTCGATAGCAGAAATTAGAGATAATCTCAACTCAGATATTTCTGAGAGAAAATTCGTCTCAATCCAGGTTAGCCTTGAGTCCGATTTAAAGGAACCTCAGATCCCGGGCGAACGTATTACATGGAAAGTAGAGGTTTTAGATCCTATAACGGATATCATTTATTATAAATTTTGGTTAAAGAGTATATCAACAAAGAACGAGTGGCGTCCAATTACTAGCTGGAGAAAATCCAATGAATGGACATGGGTACCTACCAGAGCCGACATAGGTGTTTGCCAAATAAAGGCTGAAATAAGCTATGAATCTAAGAACAAAGTTGAGGGCAGTTCAATAAAAGAGTTCAATATAATCAAGCAAATATCAAATCTAATACAAGAAAAACCTCTTATGTTCCCCTCACTGGATTCTCCAAGCCAGCCACGATATATTTTGTCCGAAATCAAATTGAAAGAAAGACAAAGAATCGAATCAAATAACAATCACTTCAATAATAAGAGCTACGAATCCAGAGATTCCAAGAAAACGAGTTGTAGACCCCCAAATCCATCCCTCCGGCTGCATAGTCTCAAACCAGACCATTTTAGCCCCCAAGAAGAAGGAACACTAATAATCTGGAGCGTAAAAGCATCAAATCTAGATGGAGGAGAACTTTTTTATAAATTTTTGCTAAAATCTCCTGATAAGAACTTTTGGGAAGAAATGACTGGATGGATCCAAGAAAGCACATGGACTTGGATACCTAATTTATCAAATATTGGTAATAATCAAATTAAAGCTCAAATAAATGATAGTTGTGATGCGGACCAAGATAGTCATGCTCGAGAGGTCATTACAGGGTATAATATATTACCAAAAGTCCATATATCTCTTGATCTCTGCAGCAGAGAAACGGAAATCGGCGATGAAAATCAATGTCAATCCCAAAATAAAGCTCTCGAGATAATTGCTACCAATGCATTAGACTATTTTAAAAACGATATTTTATCTGCATTCCAGATTTTTACTCCGTTACCCGATACCAAGCAATTAGACACTATAGAAATATCCGCCGATGGAAAGCAATTTATTGAGATGTATGAGAAGAAAGCTAAGGAAAATGGTCTTTTTATTCATCAAATTGATTTTATTAAAGCATGCATGACCCAAGAATCTACAAAAAACTTCATCATGACAACCAACACTGGATCCGGCAAGAGCCTATGTTTTTGGTTTTGGGTCTTTCATCACTTGACAAAAAACGAATTATCCACTGCTCTATTATGCTTTCCCATTCAAGCTCTTGTTTTTGGTCAAGCTTACAGATTGGGGAAAATATCCGATCCAAATTCGCTCGTATCCTATGATAAGGAATCTCCTCCTTATGCTGGGACAATAAAGATTAATGGTAAATCGATATCTTGGACTATTTGGCTAGGGACTACGAAAGATCGTATTATGAAAAAGCACGAAAAGAGCGAGGCATTTAGGAATGCTCGAATTCGCATATCTACAACAGATAAAGCTCATTGGAGCCTGATGTCCGAAAGCAGCAGAGATTTTTTGGGTAATTTAGAGTGCCTAGTTCTTGACGAATCACATTTATATAGCGGAGTCTTTGGGGCGAATGTTCATCATTTTCTAAAACGCTTGTATGCAAAAAAAGAGATTATTGGAAAGCCGAAACCAGGCATATTTCTCGCTTCTGCAACACTCCCATCAGCAAAGGAATTTGCAAAGAAACTATTATTTCTAACCAGTATCGATGAAATTCAGCATTTCCAAGACTCTGTTAAGACGCAAATTAAACGCATTCCTATTCAAGAGTTTATAGGGTGCTTGAAAAATCCTCTAACCAATGGATTGCTCCGTTATGTATTGTTTATTAATGGTCAAGGAAGAAAATCACTAATACCCTTCGTAATAGATGACAATTTGATGGGAAAAGATGTGAATGCCATATTTTTCACTCAAAATAAAAGTTTTAGCAGAAAAATTAAACGACAAACATCTGAATGTACCAGGAATGTTCAAATATATGACGCTAATTTAACCTCTGCAAAAAGAAGACAAAGAGAAAAAGAAATTTCAAGTGATAAATCTAAAGGTCTTACTCTCTTAGCAACCAATGCCCTTGAACTGGGGATTGATATTCCAGGACTAGATCTCTGCATCATGGAAGATATTCCATTAAATAGAGCTGCAATGATGCAGCGTATCGGCAGAGTCGGAAGACGAGACGGCAAACCAGGCTTAATAATTATGAGGATAACATCTTCCCCCAATGATGAGAGTATTCTTGCGGATCCAGAAGCAGCCTTCCAAATTTCTAAATGTCATCCAATACCCATACCAAATCATCTTGAAATTATTAAATGGAAACATGAAATAGCTGCTTGCGACGAATTGCTTACCAGCGAACTAGAAAGGGGTCTTGACATTTTTTTATTTGAAAAAATATTTAATAAATATTTCGATGATATTCCTATTTCAAAAGAAGAATTAGTAAACCGTTTAGAGAACAGATATGGTGCGTTGATTAATACTAAAGAAAATTATTGGGAATACGATAATTTTCGACCCAAAATTGGAGAAGGATTAATTTCGGTAAAAAAAGGCTCCAAAGAAATCGGTGTCATCAATACGATCGATATTTTTAGAGATGCTCATCCGGAAGCTATTTATATTGATGAGGAAGGCAAAAAGTATCGAGTATCAGATTATCATATTAATACGAAAAATGAAAAGAAAAAATATTGGCTTGAGACGTCAGAATGCGATGAAAATCTGAGTTCAATTTCAGAGATACAGGTAGTAGAAGATCAAAGCTATTCTATTACACGTGGCAGCTGGGACAATGTCATAAGCTATGAGATTTCTACAGATTATCCGGATCAAGCGAACTATCCAAAAATCGGATCTATAAAATTCGGAATTTGGAAAAACACGCGGACTTGGCGTGGCTACAATAAAACCGAAAGAATCGAGATTCAAAATATAAAAAGAAATACAGACGATTTGAATCAAACATCTAGGAACGAACCGAGATTCAGAGAAATTACACATTTTGTATCTCGAGATCGAATCGCTTCTAAGAACATTCTAAATAAGTTCCCACAATGTTATTCTTATAGAACAATGGGATGGGAATGGGATTTCAAACAAAAGGATCATCTTGAGTTTTATTCTTCTGATTTGGATAATTTAACAAAAAATATCCTTAGGCATTTCATTGCTAATTCAATAGAATCTGAAATAAATGGCATTGATGTCAAGTTAGATTCATGGGAAGGCAAATTTCGGGTTATGGATGCATCTCTGGGGGGATACGGCTTGTCTGAGTCATTGCTACTTGATGGTCGTATAATAAAGGCATTCCACGACTGCAGCGAAAAATTAATAAAATACTCAGAGCTTAAAGAAAAAAAGTTCGAATTATATATAAAACATTTAATACAAGAAAAACCTACATTCTCTGCAGTTGATATCCTAGTCATAGTTCAAAAACTTCTTGAAATGTGGGGGGATTTAGATGCAAAATCCCTAAATGCAATAGGTGAATCCTATCTGAAGAGAGAATCTTATGAAAAAGCAATTGAATTCTTTGATAACGCAATTGCCGCAGATCCAAAGAACGTAAAAGCGCAATTAAATAAAGGAAAATCGTTAAAAATTTTAGGGTATATTAGAGAAGCTATTGACTGTTATGATTTAGCTATTAATGTGAACTCAAGCCTCGAAACCAGTTGGAATGAAAAAGGTAAAGCACTTTACGAGATAAAAGAATACATACAATCAGCAGAATGTTTCGAAAAGGCCATAGAGCTAAAAGAGAGGAATGCGCCTGCATGGCATAATTTTGGTATTGTTCAGCTAGCACGGGCAAATTTCGATCAGGCAATCAAATGCTTTGATATGGCAATTAATATTCGCCCAAATTATGCTGAAGCCTGGGACTGCAAAGGTCGTGCCCTCCAAGCTCTAAATAGAAAAGCAGAAGCTAACAGTGCATTTCTTCAATCAAGGAAATTCGGATCTCATTCCTCAAAGCCTTGTATTGAAAAGCTAAATTACTTTGAAGCTGTTAGCAGCATCATCAAGTCAGTCATGGATCAAAAATCCATTCCAATTAATGATCAAAATTGGATTAATGATTTAAAAAATCAGGAAAAATTCCCGGAAATTTATTATAAAAATGAATATATAGATTATTCTAATTATTATTCTCAGCTTTTTTATATGTGCAAGTTTGTACCATGCCACGCAGATATCTTGAGGTATATTTTCGAAAATAACAGGTCTTCTTTAAATCAACATTTGATGAAAACACATTATGACAATGATCACATCAAAGTCTCGATTCTAGGGTGTGGCCCTGGAACTGAGCTTCTAGGTTTGGCCAAATGGATTGAAAGAAAAGCAAGGGAAAGAATAAATCTAAAGGTATTTTTAGCAGACCAAAATCAAGATTGGGAGATCTATTGCCAAATGCTAACGAAGCATATCGAATTAAAATGTGATCTAAAATTGAATTTTTTAGAAATAAATTTCAACAAAATTGATATTGAGAATACAATAGAAAATGGAAATGGCTTAGGGCCAATTAAGGAAATTGATATTTTCATAATGAGCTATGTGTTTTCCGAAATCTGCAAAGATCAAATAAAACTAAATTCATTTCAAAAATTGTTTAATACGATAGCATTCAACGCCAAGAAGGGATCAAAGATTATTTTAATTGATCGTAATGAACCGATTGTTAAAAATGAATTGGTTGAGGTTCTAAGGAGAGCAAGAATTTCGGTAACAGAATTGAACTATCCATCTCAAAACCTAAAAAGAACATTCACAAGACATGATGCTGAAAAGGTGAATTTCAAGATGGATATAGATATCGGGCAAATCGATCAAGTCAACGACTTCTGGAAGCAAATTATTAATAATGGAATTGAACCCAGGCTAGATGGTGATGTCTTCTATCTTATTGGGACGGTAGGTCAATATGATCATTTCAGCTAGTTATAAAACAGATATACCAAGATTTTATGGGGAGTGGTTTGCCAACCGGCTTGATGCAGGCTATTGCATGATGGTGAATCCATATAACACGAAACAAGTGATCAAAATAAGCTTGAAGCGTGAAGATGTGGATGGATTTGTTTTCTGGACAAAAGATCTCGGCCCCTTCATGGATAAGTTAAATGTTATTCATCAGAAGGGTTACCCTTTTACAGTTCAATACACGATACATGATTATCCACGTGAACTTGAAACATTTGTTACAAAAAGAAAGAAATCTGTTAATTATATGAAGATGATTGCAGAAAGATTTGGCCCTCATGTGGCTGTTTGGCGCTATGATCCCATAATTATTACCTCATTGACGTCATTTGATTTTCATTTAAATAATTTTGAGACATTGGCTCAAGAATTAGAAGGCACGACGAATGAGGTTGTAATTTCTTTTGCACAAATATACAAGAAAACTTTAATTAATTTGAACAAGGCTTCCGAATTAACCGGTTTCAAATGGGAAGATCCAGCAGATGAAAAGAAAATAGAAATTGCATCATTAATGGCTGAAATTGCACATAGTCATGAAATGCAATTAACTATGTGCTCCCAGAAGCAGTTTCTAGCTCAAGGAGTTAAAGAGGCTCGTTGTATCGATGCTCGTAGGTTATCAAAGATGGGTGGATCTCCAATTCGTGCTAAACTTAATGGAAATAGGCGTGATTGCGGTTGTTACGAGTCAAAAGATATCGGAGATTACGACACTTGCCCTCACGGATGCGTGTATTGCTATGCAGTTCGCAGTATAAAATTAGCTAAGGAGCGATTCAGACAGCATGATCCTAATGGTGAATTTTTATATACGCACAAAGAAAATAATAACACAAAATTTGAAATTGATAAAGGAGTAAACAAATCTCGACAAACAAAACTATTCTAAATTTTAAGCCACAGATGAAGAATGGATTAAATTGAGCATGTTCTTGGCCGCGTAAATGGGGCGAAAAGGCTGCGACCCATAGGATGAGTGGATCTCCTCTGGCCGCTTGGACCCTTTTGCTCTGATAGCTGGGCAATACAAGAGTTTGCCACTCTCCTCACAGGAGATGGGCCTGCGCAAAGCTGCCTCTAATGAGAGGGTCGAGTACCGTGGAACTCTGTGGCTTCTCGATGCAATGATAGAGGAGGACACGATATCTGGAGCAAAAGGCCATATGTCTCTCGGGCTTATGCTCAATGCAAAAAGGCGCCTCCAAAAAAAAAGAATGTATTGGCTCAAATGGCTCCTGGAAACCCCAAGATATAGTACTATGTTCGTGAGCTTGGATCACAAAGATAAAATATAATTTTGGCTTGAACCCACATTCCGCACTTTGAGTTTGGGATCTAGTATTTTTGAAGCTATTGATTCATTCTATTTTATGAAAATATTTTAATCTAAATAAAAAGTTCTTTTGAATTCATTTGACATTAAGTTGATTTTCCCTTGTGATACGAGGTGGCACAATATGCACTCGATTATGCTCGATGGGAGCGACATGGCAAGCGGATAAAATATTAATTTAATCGAATAATTCAATTAATAATTCTATTCGGAGAATCATTATCAAGAGAAATACTAGACTTAGGAAGTTGAAGTGCGGAATGTGGGCTTGAAGAGTATAGGAAAGTCCTTTTGTCTTTTGTCTATTCCTAGATGATAGGCGAAATAATTTCTGGACTCTACACAAAAAAATGATACGCTCCCCGCAGAATTAAATACTATCATTTCACAATTATACAGATCAGATGAGAACGCTTCGTTATAAGATTATGATCAGGCTGGAGACTGACGGAACCTACACGGTGATCGTTCCCTCTCTTCCTGGTTGTTTGACTTTTGGCGATACCATCGAGGAAGCACTAGAGATGGCAAAGGAGGCAATCGAAGCATATATCGAAAGCCTCGCCGCCAGAGGCATAGATATACCGGTGGAGGAAGATCAGATCGAAGCCACCATAACTGTCGAAGCAAATGCCTAGGCTGCCTGTTCTGTCCCCAGAGAAGCTTGCCAGAGCTCTTGAAAAGATTTCCGATCGAAACCCATTTTATCTGCTCTCGATCATCACCCTAGGAGCCTTCCCGCTGGCCCTATCTTTCCCCGCTCCGTCTGGCAGACGACGGACTGCAGACCGCAGTCTCTAAGAATATAATGGACCTCCAGCATCTTCCAGTGGCTGGGCCGGACCAGATCCGACCTTCTGAACTCCGGCCGGTAGTCCAGAACACAGACCTGAATCCAGGGATCGATGCTGACGATTCTCTCCGCCATCTCCTGGATCTCTGATATGCTGATCAGTTCCTCATTGAATGGGATGCCGATGCCCAAGAAGACCTGGGGATGGCTGTCGTGCAGATATTTCACCGCCTCCCAGGCGGTCTGCAGATATTTGGTCGCCAGCCCCTCATCCAAAAGGCCGGTTATCTCCATGAAGGTGGATATCCTAAGGGCCTTCAGATCGATGCCAATGTCGGTCATGCCTGCTCCGACCAGCTGATCGATATAGTCCTCGGTCAAAATTGTGCCGTTGGTATCCACATGAATCCGAGCGATTGGGTTTTGCTCCCGGAGGAGACGTATGAAAGAGATCAGCCACGGCCGGTTGAGGGTGCACTCCCCGCCGGAGATGGCTATGCGCTCCACGCCGCACTGCTTTTTGGTCTCATTCATCCTCTCCGCCGCCTCCTCTGGGGTGAGGAGCTCGCCTGCATCCATAAAGGCATACCGCCAGTTCTGGCACTGGGGGCAGCAGAGGTTGCAGCCTGAGGTGAAGCAGACCGCTTCTATGAAGCCCAGGCCGCTCTCCAGCCACCATGGTGTGCCCACGCCTCCCGTCTTATGGCCCATGAAGCCTGCCACCATCCTGCGAGGCGTCCCCATGGGCGCTGCAGTCCTTATCCTCATTCCCTCTTGCACCTGCGCAGTGCAGGCCGGCCTAGCCTCTCCATCTATCTTCAGGGCACAGGCCCAGCATCCTCCCACCTGGCAGGGCATGAATAATCCCTTGTCGGAAGGATGCAATGTGATATTATATCCGAGCTTCTCCAGAGCCTCTTTAACTGAGAAGCCAGAAGGCACCTCGATCCGTCTGCCGTCAACCTCTATCGTTGTCATTGACCGCCTTCATGGATTGCATCACAATATCGATGGGAAGCACAGTCTCTCCAGATATGCCGTTTCTGGCAATCCAGGTGCTGATGGATGAGCATGCCATCAAGACATCCGATTTATCCCTGCTGCTGGCGGCAATTATCCTGGCGACATCATCTTTGTTCCGGATCTTGATGTTGTAGGCCATCTCAATCGCCAAAAGCTGCATTTTTGCCCTCTCTTCAACCGACTCCATGAATGTGTCAATGCCTTCCTTCATCTTAAGGCCTTTGTTTTCAGTCATCCGCGAGCAGAAGGTTTCAGCTAGAAGAATGGCTAATTGCACAGGGCCAAATTTCATGATAAAATGCCAGGCTTTCAGGACTCTGCCCAAAAAAAGGGTGAAAGGAGGTGATTATTTAATTACTGCCTCCAGCCTTCGGTTTACCTCATCCCAGTTCACGATGTTCCAGAAGGCCTCAACGAACTTGGCCCTCTCGTTCTTGTAGTCCAGGTAGTAGGCATGCTCCCAGACATCCAGGACCATGAGGATGCGAAACATGGGATAGACGTTCACATTATGCTTCTCAATCTGCATAATGATCGGCCTGCCGGTCATGCCGCACCAGGATAAGGCCGCCCATCCGGAGCCCTCTGTGCTCACAGCAGCAGTGGTGAACTCCTTCTTGAAGCGCTCAATGGATCCGAACTCCTTTTTCAGGGCCTCGGCTAAAGCGCCCTCAGGCTCCTTCTTCGCTTTGGAGGCGGGAGCGAGGTTCGCCCAGAATAAGCTGTGCAGCACGTGGCCCCCCGCCTGGAAAGAGAGCTCCTTTAGCGTGGCCTTCATATCGATGTCCGATCCGGATTCCCGCGCCTTGTCCAGCCTTTCCAGTATGGCATTGGCGCCGTTCACATAGGCGGCATGATGCTTGTCATGATGCAGCACCAGCTGGGCCTGGGTGATATGGGGCTCCAGGGCATTGCCAGCATAGGGCAGCTCGGGCAGGGTGTATTTCTTCTTATCAGCCATATAAAATCACCTTGATTTTCAACCTCATCAATTGTCTGCTCACAACTTCTTATGGCAGAACCACCAGTCCTCACAGACCATGCCGCCGCCTGTCTTTCTGCCGGCAGCAGCCTTCTCATCCGCCGGAGGGGGCACGATCACCTGGTCGCCGAGGAAATCGTTGTTGGGCCAGTTTGCGGGAGTTGCTACCTTATTCTTGTCCACGACCTGCAGCGCCTCAAGAGCCCTGATGATCTCGCCCATGTTCCTTCCTATCTCCTGGGGATAGAAGAGTATTAGGCGAATTGTGGCCTCAGGATCGATGATGAATACCGCCCTGACGGTATTGGCGCCCTTGCCAGGATGGATCATCCCCAGCCTCATGGCCACCTTGCCCAGGTCGTCGGCGATTATGGGGAAGGTGATCTCCACTTTCAGGTTCTCCTTGATCCACTGGGTCCACTTCATATGAGCAAACACCTGATCAACAGAAAGGCCGATAAGCTCGCAGTTCAGCTTATCGAAGTCGCTCCTCATCTTCTGGAAGGCCACGAATTCAGTGGTGCAGACCGGGGTGAAGTCCCCAGGATGGCTGAAAAGGACTAACCACTTTCCGGAATATGCATCTGGCAACTTGACCATGCCATGGGTGGTCTTGACCTCCATGGAAGGGAACTTATCTCCAATCAATGGGAAGCCACCTTTGTCGCCCATATGGTAGCTCATATGGTGAAAACCGCTATGCTCAAATCCCCTCGAGGGGCCGGATCTATCTGATTCGCACATATTTAATAACTCCTCTCTATCATATATATTTGGTTCTGTTAGATGAAGCCTTTCAGTTTCTTCAATACTCTTCCATTTGGCAGAATTTGCAGCTATGATGCCACTTGAGCTCCACCTGAGATCGGACAGGGATCTCGCTGGTGCAGCTGTTCTTGCCCTAAATCCTAGATGAACTCACACACTTTATTTGGAGATAGCCCGCGAGGTTTGATCCTGCCCACCTCCCAAACCAATCAGTCCTTTCTCTGCCCTGAATTCCAGTGGGGGATATGTTTATTTAAGAGTGATTATTAGCTAATAATTACTATGATCAGTGCAGACAGCCTGGACTCAACCATCATAAAGACATTTCGCAACAGCGGCTATAGAGCCACTCCCCAGAGAATAGCCATCAGCAGATACATACTGCGCAATCACGAGCATCCTTCAGCACAGAAGACTTATCAGGAAGTCAAGAAGACCCATCCTACCGTAAGCCTGGCCACCATCTACACCACAATAAAAATTCTAAAAAAGACCGGCCTGATCTGTGAGTTGAACCTGCCTAAATCTCAAACCAGGTATGATCCCAATACAGAGCCCCATGCGCACCTGGTCTGCCTTCAGTGCGGCAGCGTCACCGATTGGATGGACCCGATAATGCAGAAATTGGTGAAAAATGTCTCCAGCAAGGCGAACTTCACTGTAATCGGATCGAGCTTTGATCTGGAGGGGATCTGCGCTTTGTGCGGTCGAAGGGCAAAGGATGCCCTGAAAAGCGCCTCCCCACCGGCAGAATCAATATCGGCCGAGTAAAAATCGTTATAAGCCTTTTTGTCGATACCAGTCTTAATCACTTGATTTACATGGATCTGAGCCGGGCGATCCTCTCCTCTGTGCTGGGATGGGTGGAGAAGAGTGACGCCACTGCCTTTCCTTTGAGGGGATTGACGATGAACATATGAGCAGTGGATGGGTTCACGTCCGAACGCACTGCATTATTGCCCGACTCCAGCTTGGCCAGGGCACTGGCCAGGGAGAGGGGCTTGCCGCTTATCTTCGCTCCACCGGCATCGGCCTCAAACTCCCTGCCCCTGGATATCGCCAGCTGGACGATGGTGGCGGCCAAAGGAGCCAGGATGGCCATGGCTAAAACTCCCAGGGGGTTGGGGCCATCATCGTCCCCACCGCCGAAGATCAGCGACCACTGGGCCATATTGGCCATAAATGTGATCACTCCGGCAAGGGTAGCCGCTATGGTGCTGATCAGAGTGTCCCGATTCCGGACATGAGCCAGCTCATGAGAGATCACTCCTGCCAGCTCGTCTCTATTTAGGATCCTGGTGATCCCAGTGGTAACGGCGACTGCTGCGTGCTTGGGATCCCTGCCCGTGGCAAAGGCATTGGGCATGGGATTATCGACTATATAAAGCCTGGGCATGGGAAGGCCAGCGTTGGCGGCCAGATTCTCCACCATGCCGAAGAGCTCCGGAGCCTCCGCTACTGTGAGCTCGCGGGCTTTATACATCTTTAAGACCAATTTGTCGCTGTACCAATAGGTTCCAAAGTTCATCAAAATGGAGAAGATCAGGGCTATGAGCATGCCACCTCTTCCACCAAAGTAGCCGCCGATCAGCAGCAAAATTCCTGTCAGACCGGCCAGCAATAGGGTCGTTCTGATCATATTGGCCATAGGTATTGGTTCGTCTAGAGAGTTATTTATCTTTTGCTATTGGCTGATCGGATACCATCGAATGGATGTCCTCAAAGGCAGTTTTTTGGGGAGAGGAGTTGTCCATACTCGATGCATAGGATAAGTATATTGACAGGTAATTTGATTGTGAGCACAAGAGCCTGAGAGAGTACAGGATAAGATAATTTGAGGTGAATGATGTTTGCACCGGTGGGCACAGAGGAGATCATACCGCGCCGAAGCTTTCCGATAGTTACGGCAGTGATAGTGGCAATTAACGTCCTTTTTTTTATCTATGAGATCTATATTCTGATCACAGATGGATCACAGGGACTGAATTCCTTTTTCAATACCTTCGGCCTGGTGCCTGCCGATGTCACAAGCGTCCAGAGCAGCATGCTGCCACCATATTCAACATTCTTCACCTCCATGTTCATCCATGCGGGCATATTGCATATCCTCTCCAATATGGTCTTTCTGGCCGTATTTGGCGATAACGTGGAGGACCTCTTGGGCCCCATCCCCTATCTCATCTTCTATCTGCTCTGCGGCCTTGCGGCATCAGCCGCCCAGATTGCTGCTGACCCCTCCTCAATCATCCCCAATGTGGGGGCCAGCGGGGCGATCTCTGGGGTTCTGGCCGGGTACCTCGTCCTCCTGCCCACGGGCACTGTACGCCTGTTTATATTCTTCGGATTCTTCTACCGAATCACCAAGATACCAGCGCTGCTCTTCATCACCGTCTGGTTCGTCATCCAGCTATTCAGCGGTGTGGCCTCGTTGGGAGCGGTGGCAGAAGGCGGTGGTGTGGCCTACTGGGCTCACATTGGAGGTTTCATAGCAGGATTACTGCTCGCTTTTGCCTACAAGACAATCATGAGACGGCATCTATTCCCGTCGCACTGAGGGAAAGGAGAGCAATAAGGGCCTCCAAAATCTTTTTCTTCAGATATGCAGAATGGACATCCTTGAGGAGGAATGATCTTTAAAGGGAGTTTTATCTGTATCCTGGTTTCTGGCGTTATCTTAATGCAGATATCACTCATAGCTCAATCGGGCTTCTGTGCACCCGCTTCGCATGATGAGGAAGGCATAAGCTGCTACAATAAGGGCATAGACCTGGCCGAGCAGGGCAGATATGATGAGGCCATAGCGGAGTTTGACCGCTACATCCAGGATTATCCGGATTATGCCCGAGCCTGGTACAACAAGGGGGTTGCTCTAACCCAGCAGGGCAAGTACGAAGAAGCCCTCATCGCCTTCGACAGGGTGACCGATATCGAGCCGCAAAATTTCCAGGCCTGGTATAATAGGGGCGTAGTCCTGTACATCCTGGGAAGATACGAGGAGGCGCTGGAGGCATCCAACAGGTCCACGGAGCTGAATGGTGAAGATGCCAGGGCCTGGATCAATAAGGGAAATGTGCTCTTTCAGTTGAATAGGCATGATCAGGCGGTGGCAGCATACGATCGAGCAATCGGGATCGATCCCCACTCTGCCCAGGCCTGGTGCAACCGCTGCAATGCACTGATCAACCGGTCGGAGTACGATCTGGCGTTATCGTCTGCCCAGAAGGCCATCCAGATCGACCCGGATATGGTAGAGGCTTACAGCTGCAGGGAAGCGGCACTTATGGAGCTGGGAAGGGACTCATAGGTGGCCGCTGCCCTGATCAGCTCAGAGGTGGCTTGTATCATCGAGAATTTATGCCTCTGCCTCACCCATCAGTCTATTCACCAGCCACTCGGGCTCGAACTTCACCAGGTCGGGATAGGTCTGTCCCACGCCAAGGAAGAGCACCGGCTTGCCGGTTATATAAGCGATGGATATGGCAGATCCGCCCTTGGCGTCGGCATCCGTCTTGGTGAGGATCGATCCATCGATGGGCACTGACTCATTGAACAGCCGCGCCCTCTCAACGGCATCGTTGCCTGCTATTGCCTCATCCACGAATATCAGCAGATCGGGGGTGGTAACCCGGACGATCTTTCTCATCTGATCCATGAGGTTGATGTTAGTATGCAGCCTGCCAGCCGTGTCCGCCAGGACTACATCCTTGTTATGGGCCCGGGCATACTCGATGGCATCGAATATCACCGCTGCCGGATCTCCGCCCGTCTTGTGCTTGACCACCTTCAGCCCCAGATTGTTGCCATGCACCTCTAATTGTTCAATGGCTCCCGCCCGGAAGGTATCGCCAGCGGCAAGGACCACAGAGTAGCTCTGATCCATGAGATACTTTGCCACCTTGGCGATGCTGGTCGTCTTACCGGTGCCGTTCACTCCCACGAACAGGATCTTGACCGGCTTATCCTTCGCCCGGATGTACTCATCGAAGTCCAGGTGGTTCTTGGATAGAAGGGTTATCAGCGCATTTCTAAGAGAGTCCTCAGCCAGCTGGCCGGTATCTGAACCGATCTTCTTTTTCTTCCCAACCAGATCGGACTTGACCTCTCTTACGATCTCCTCAGCCACCGGAAGGGCGACATCGCTCTCCATCAGGGCCATCTCCAATGCCCACATGGGCTCCTCCAGATCCTTCTCCTCTAAGATTATCTCCTGCTCGAAGACCAGGGTCTTGGCCTTCTGCAGGAATGAGAATCTGCCTTTCTTATTTTTGGCCTCTCCATTATCCGAGGGCTTAGCCAAGGGCTCGCCCTTAGCAGATCCAGAAGATGCTCCCATTTTGGGCTCCTTTGCCTTCGAACCCTTCCTGCCGGCATCCGGAGCCTCCAGAGCAGACCTATCCTCTGCCTCGATCTCCTCTGGCTGTGCTGCTCCCTTCGAGCCCTTGGCTGAAACCTTCTCAGCGACCTTGGCAGACAGGGCCTCCTTAAAGCCGGAGAGCTTCTCTTTGAACCGGTTAAACAACCCCTTCGCTCCCCTGGCCGTCGCTGAGGCGGCTTTCGTACTGCTGCATTATGCCCTGAATCTTCTGCATCTCTTGATCGATCTTGGCAAGAACTTCCGTGAGCTTTTTCGAGCCCTCAAGAACCTCATTCTTCCGAGTCTTCAGGATCTCTATGGCCTCTTCAGATCTTTTTTCTATGCTCACGCCTGCCCCGACATTCAAGATCACATTCTCCTTGGAGGCGAGTTTGCCGTGGATGAACGATCCAGAGCCTATGGGAACCAGAATCTCCTGACCGACCTCAGCCTCCTGCAGAGCATCAACTGCTGCGAGAGCACTTTCTAGCCCCTGAGCAGCGATCTGGCTCAGGCCGAGCTGATGGGAGATTCCGTCCGCCTGGGCCTGGTACTGCTCATATGCAGCCAGGAGCCTTCTGATCTCCTCCTCGCTCCCAGGAGAGCTACTCAACTGTCTTCACCTCGTCTATCTTGATAAGGCCTCTTTTCAGACCATGTTGACTTCCCATCAGGGAGTAGACCATATTTTTGGCATTCTTCTCGTTCTGGCTATCCACTACCTTGCTGAAAGGAAGCCAGGTCTTGCCAATAAGCCCTCCCTTATATCTTCCCTTGATCTCAAAATTAGTCATGAATTTTCACCTCTATTACGCCAGGAAATCCAATGCATCTTCAATGCGGCCCAGCTCCGGGCCGGTGGTCTCGTCTCCTGCGAGGTAGCCGTAGCTGTTCGCCAACAGACCTGAGCCCACCAGTGGCGAGCCGAGGTTGACTGTGCCCACATCCACAGGCAGTTCGAATAGCTCCTCCAGCACTGCCATTTCCTGTTCGGATACCCTGGGATGGACAAGAAGGCCTTTGTTGGTGGCAACACCAGCCATTCCCACGGTCTTCAGGCCTCCGATTGTGCCCTTTTGCAGCTTGACCTCAAGCGTCTCCTCTATCGCCCGACAGGCTCTGGTGGAGAGGCCGGGATGAACCAGAGCGGCGCTGTCGTTGGCCAGGATGACATTGCCGGCGGCATTTATCCTGGTCGGCAGCCTGGAGACCTTTCCATGCTCTTGGAGGATCTTCAGATCTTCAGCTTCCGCATGGCGGCTGACCACAAATCCACTCTTGTTGGCGGAAATGAGCGAGCCTGTGACCGATCCGATGCCAGGCGGGATGCATACCGCCTTTACGTGAAGCCCTTCTTCTATGAATGCCAGATCCTCTGGCCCGACTACTGCTGGCAGCAGTACTATATCATCTGTGCAGCGGGCGAATACACCCAGCAGACTGCTACCTGCAATCTTGATCCTCTTATCTCTCACCGGCAAACTCTGCTTCCACTCCGCCGTCTTCAAACTTGACCGCCCGCACCCTTACCCGCCTTGGTGGCTTCATATCCCCTCTTCTCCAGATAACCTGGTTTAGGCCGGGATCGATCTTCACATCCTCTGCGGGGGTCTTCATATGCCGGGCAAGGTAATTCCTTATCTCAGCCATGGCCCGGTTGGACCTTCTGTAAACGGGAACGCATTTCACAATACCCAGGGGTATGGTGTAAACTCTTTCTGTGTCCGCCATTGTCATCTCTCTAGACTGCTTCTTCGCCAATGTCTTCTCTTGGGGTGAGCAACTACCTTCCTCATGGTCTTGACTATGACCCAGGAGGGAACCCTACGATTCTGATTGAATGCTTTGGCAAGCCTGATCTTCTTGCCCTTTAATTTCTTGGACAAATCTCTTCCTCCGAATTACTCTCGTGTGCGTATGATTGGAGGGGAAGATCCTGTTGACCTCCATCTGGCCGTGCCTCTCTTTTAGCGCATATCTCAGGCCCACCTCAAAGTCTGAAGCAGGATGCTTCTCGGAGAGCTCCTCCTCGAAGTCCAAATAGCGCGAGGCCATCGCCCGGATGGCTTTTCCACCCAGGCCCGCCAGAGGTCTCAAGTATTGCACATGCAACCGGTCTTCCAGGCTTCGGATGGCGCCGAAATCCATCTTCGGGGCGCGATCATCCCTTCTTGTACCGTCCGCCACAAATTCGCACTCTTTTGCTACTGTCTCTACTGCAATGGGATGAACATAATTGAGAGCATCATTGGGATAGCCCGTGGACTGCAATATCTTCAGGGCTCTCTCCAGGACATCCGCATCGAATACCATTCTTCTCAGGGGATATCCCAGCTCTCTTGCTGCTTCTTTTGCTCTCATCCAGGAATCGTCGTGGCCAAAGCTGAAATTCACCAGCTCTATCTCCTCGAAGAATGGCTCGAGAAGGAGGGCCGTCAGACTGCTATCTTTTCCGCCGGAGAATAGGACTGCAACCTTCATGTATCGACCGATTCCGAGATTTTTCATCTTCTTGTTATATTGATATCTCTCTTCTTGGGCTGGGCCTGGGTGAGTATCGCCTTGAGTTGCTCGTCAGTGATCGGGCCTCTCAGCCTGCCGCTTTGTGCAAGCATGATGAGCTGGGCCTCGATCTGGGAGACGAACTCGGGCCTGGTCATGCGAATGGCATTCATCCTTTCGCGAGCCTCAGGAGTGAGGATGGTCCGCATTATGGCCGCCTTTTTGGCTTCCATCTCCTGCTGGGCCTGCTCCTGCTGAACAGCAGCCATTTGTGAATCCGCCTGCTGCCTTTGGATCTGCTCCAGCCTCTTTCGTCTCAGTTCTGCAAGCTCATCATCAGCCATTGTTTGATTCCTCCTTATGCTGTCGATTCTGCGGCTGGTTCGGATGCGGGTGCAATTGAAGCCTCTTTTTGGCTGGCCACCTTATGGGCTATGCCGTCGAGGAATGCCTGGCCCTCTGGGGTCATCTGGCGTCCCTTCTTCAGCTTCCTAACTAGGCCTGCCTTCTCCAGCTGCTGCAGGGATTCTCTTACCACTGAGCCGCTGCCCTTGGCGAAGGTTCCAGTGGCCACTCCCTTGCGCTTCTTTCCGCCGTAGAAGGTTCTGAGCCGGGATACTCCCACCGGCCCATCGATATATATTCTGCGCAGAATGGATGCCGACCTCACAAACCACCAATCTGGATTGGTGGGTGGCATCTCCCTATTTACCCCAGTCTTAGCAAATTCAGCCCAAACAGGTGGCTGGACCTTGCCCGCTGCCTTTAGCTCTAAAGCTGCGGCGGCTATCAAGTCATGGGGAGGTACGTCGTAAACAGTTGTCAATTTTTCAATCCTCCGAGATGATAAGGAACAAACCAGAACCCTTACGCCAAAACAAGTATAAATGCTTTTTCCGCACTATTCACTTTGGGCGCGATTCTCCAAGAGGGCAATTATCCCATTCCCGCAGAAGTAAAGGCTGCAATCCAAGAGAATGAGATGTTTGAGCCGGAGGAGAATTCAAGCCCACCCGGATTTCCCTTTCTGATCTTTCAGCTTATTATCATCTAGATCCGTATAAAACCCGTTCTTTTTATCAGCTTCCTCAGTTCGTCGGCGATGAATACCGTGCTTGAGACGGCGAAGATGATGGCCCAATCATACAGCGAGAGGGCCACCGTTCCCAGAGCCATCTGGAAGAATGGCAGGGTCGTCGCCATCAGCTGCAGGGCTATCGATACAACTATTGCCCCGATCAAGTATTTGTTGCTGAAAAGGCCGATCTTGAAGACGGACTTGTCTTCAGACCGGCAGTTGAGGGCATTGAAGATCTGGAACATGGCCAGGGTGGTGAAGCCCAGGGTCTGAGCGCGGTGTATATCTCCACCGTTAAGCTCCCTGGTAAACACCAGGAGGGTGCCCGCAGCCATAAAGGCGGCAACGAAGAGCACATTCTTAACTATATCCATGTTGATTATATTCTCCTTGGGGTTTCTGGGCGGCTGGTCCATCACATCCTCTTCTTTAGGCTCCATGGCCAAATTCACCACTAAGAGCCCGTCGGTAACCAGGTTAACCCATAGGATCTGCACCGGGGTGAAGATCAGCACATTTATGGCCATGAAGACCAGGGCCACCAGGATGGTGAGGATCTCACCAGCATTGGTGCTGATGAGATACTTCACTGTCTTTCGGATATTCTCGAAGATTACCCGGCCCTCCTCCACTGCGTTCACTATGCTCTGGAAGTTATCGTCCGTCAGGATCATGTCCGCCGTCTCTTTGGTGACATCGGTTCCAGTTATCCCCATGGCGATGCCGATCTCTGCCGCCTTGAGGGCAGGAGCATCGTTGACCCCGTCTCCGGTCATGGCTACGATATGCCCCTTCCTCTGCAGGGATTGGACTATGCGGTGCTTATGTTTGGGTGATACCCGGGCGAAGACGGAGGTATCCTGAATCAGACCGTCCAGCTCCTCATCGCTCAGATCATCCAAATCCGAGCCGGTGAGGACCTTCGACCCTTCCTCATAGATCCCAATATCCCTGGCTATGGCCTGTGCGGTAATCTTATGATCCCCGGTGGCCATGGTCACCTTGATCCCCGCCCTCTTGCACAGATGAACCGATCTTATGGCCTCCGGCCGGGGCGGATCGATCATTCCGGAAAAGCCGGTGAATATCAGGTTAGCTGGACCCTTATTCTTGAATTCATCCCCCTCTTCCGGCTTAATGGTGACATAGGCCAGGGCCAAAACGCGCAGAGCCTCTGCTGCCATCTGCGAACTGGCCTTCAAGAACTCTTCCTTTCTCTTCTGGTCAAGCTCCTTTACCTCTCCCCTATCCAGGACATATGAGCACATGTCCAGGATGGTCTCCGGCGCTCCTTTGAGCAATGCCAGCAGCTCAGCAGAGCCGGTGCGGTGGAAGGTTGACATGTATCGGTTCTTGGGATCAAAGGGGATCTCATCGACCCGGGGATGGCTTTCCTCCAGCTCGCTCTTATCCAGGCCCGCTTTTGCCGCTGCCACTAACAGGGCGCCCTCAGTCGGGTCGCCCAGGATCTCCCATCGATCCTCTTCTTCCTTATGGCTCTTGAGGGAGGCATCATTGCAGAGGGAGGCGATCTTCAGGAACATGCTCAGGCTTTTATCCTCTGAGGCTTTTAGCGGCACTCCGTCCAGCTCAAAATCGCCCTTCGGCTGAAATCCGACCCCCGATACATCGACTATCCTGCCCGCCAGGAAGAGCTTCTGGACCGTCATCTGGTTGGTGGTCAGGGTACCGGTTTTGTCAGTGCAGACCGCAGTTATCGATCCCAGCGTCTCCACTGCATCCAGCTTGCGGATGATGGCATGCCGGCTGGCCATGCGGCTGACACCCTCAGCCAAAGCAACGGTTATGGCCGCAGGAAGGCCCTCGGGGATGGCCGAGACCGCCATGGCCAGGGTGAAGAGAAAGAGCTCAATCAGCTCAAATCCGCGCCAAAAGCCCACTACCAGGGTCAGGCTGCTGGCCACTAAAGCCAGGATCATCAGCTTCTTGGATAGGTCCAGGGTACGCCTCTTGAGTGGAGTCTTCGCCTTTTCCGTTCCGGCTATCTGGTGGGCGATCTTACCCATCTCGGTATCCATTCCGGTGGCAAAGACCACCGCTTTGCACCTTCCCTGAGTGACCACGGTTCCTGCAAAGATGATATTGTCCATCTCTGCAGTGATCAGATCCTCCTGCAGTGCTTCCGCCATCTTTCTCGCCGGTACCGATTCACCGGTAAGCATGGACTCGTCCATCTCCAAGTTCGCCTGCTCTATGATCCTGGAGTCTGCCGGGACCTTTGCTCCCGCTTCTACCAGAATTATATCCCCAACCACTACCTCCTGGGATTTGATGCGCATCTCCTGGCAGGTTCCCGTCTCCGGGCAATCCCTCAAGACCCGGGCTTCGGCTGATGCCTGGGATCTGAGGGCCAAGATGGCCTCTTCCGCGCTGTATTCTTTAAAAAACCCAAGCAATGTGTTGATGAGAATTACCGCAAGTATCACTGCAGCATCTATGAATTTGTCAGCCATGAAGGAGATGACCGCCGCCAGGCCGAGAACAGCTATTAGAGGATTTTTAACCTGCCCGATGAGAATGCCGAGCTTGCTCAGCTTTTCGCCTTCCTCCAGCTCATTGGGTCCAAAGGCCTTGTAGCGTCTGGCTGCCTCTTCTGTACTCAAGCCTCGGGTGGTGCTATCCAATTTTTGCAGAACCCGGTCAGCACTTAATGCATGCCAGTTATTATTAGCATCAGACGCCATCGCATCCACTCCTTATAAATAAAAATACATCTTTTAATTATTTGCTCCTCAAGATATAGGCATTCTCAGATATATGCATTAAAAGGGATAATTCATTAAAACCTTTTCTATGTGATCATAAAGCTTTTGTTCTGGGAAATCGTCCAGGAATCGTGGCATTGATATCAAGAAAAAAATCAAGAGATGAGCATCTGAAGCGAAGATTGGATCCATCGTCTTTTCACGCTTAAAGAAATGAGATCTACATGATTTTGGATCTGCTTATTGCCGTTGTTCCGGCCGTGATCCTATTTCTTTACGGCATTGAGAACTTCTCTGATGAGGTCCGACATGTAGCTGGCGAACGCTTCCGCACGATTCTGCAAAATGCGACGAAGACCTCCTTGCGTGGCGCTTTTGCCGGGGCCGCGGTCACCGCCCTGGTTCAGTCCAGCACCGCCACCACCATCATCGCCGTGGGCCTGGTGAACGCGGGAGCGATCTCCTTTCTGGCCTCCCTGGGCCTTGTCATCGGTGCCAATGTGGGCACGACCCTGACCGCGCAGCTGGTTGCCTTCAAGCTGACCGCATTTGCCCCGTTGATAGTCATCGCCGGATTCATGCTGAGCCTGATTCGTGGCCCTTATAGAGCCTATGGAAAGCCGGTATTCTACTTCGGCCTGGTGTTCTATAGCCTCAACCTGATCTCATCCGTGGTCGCTCCCCTGCAGGATGATCCTGAGGTCCTCTCATTGCTCTCCATGACGGACGATATCCTGATAGCAATTATTATCGGCTTTATCATCACCAATCTATTCCAATCCAGCTCGGTTACCACCGGGCTGATCGTGGTCATGGCCCAAAGCGGCCTGATCAATGCATCTCAGGCCCTGCCAATTCTGCTGGGAGCTAATATTGGCACTTCAACCACCGGACTGGTCGTATCCCTGAGCATGAACACAGCGGCCAAGCGCACCGCCACTGCCCAGTTTCTCTTCAATTTCTTTGGAGTTCTGCTCTTTTTGCCCTTCATAGACAGCTTCTCCCTTCTCATCGAGGATATAGGCGGCACAGCTGCTCAGCAGGTGGCCAATGCTCATCTCATATTCAATTCCACCTGCGCATTCATCTTTCTGCTGGCCATTAAGCCCTTCAGCAGCCTGATCATGCACATACTGCCCCAAAAGGATGGGGAGATAGTCTTCGTCACCGAGCACATCTCCTCCAGACTGCCGGACGACATCCCTCTCGCGGCATCACTAGTGGAACGAGAGATCGTGCATATGCTCAGCATCTGCAAGGATATCTTCGATAGCACCCTGGAGGTTGCTGAGGGGAGCACCGATATGTGCTCGAGAATTGCCCATTTGCGGGACTACATCGATTATCTGCGCACTCAGATCATGTCTGCAATCCTCATTCTGACCAATCGCGATATCTCAGTGGAAGAGGCGGCACATGTTGCTATTCTGGCAAGGGTTACCGATCTCTCCCTTCTGATGGCCCACCAGATGACCTCCATGGCCAGGAGCTTCGAGCAGATGAACGAGAAGAAAATCACCCTATCCCCGGAATCCCTGAAGGGAATCGAGGACATGGCTGCTCCCTGCAGAGAGAATATCCAGTTCCTTACGAACGTATTCCCCCAGATGCCGGAGTATATCGACAGAAAGATGCGCTCCAATGACGAGCAGCTCCGCCAGGTGCTCAACTGGCACTACAAGACTTACCTCATCCGCCTGGTGGCAAAGAGCACATCTGGCGGCATATTCTCCGAGATCCTCTTCTCCTTCGAGAGGATAGGATCAATCATAAGAGAGCTGAGGAAGACCTCAAAGACAATGGGAATCCCCGCCTCTGCCCTCCACATGCCAGATCTGATCGATCCCAATAGTGAGAACGGCAGTGAAGGCAGCTCTGAAGAGAGCGGCCCGAAGCATCAGCTTACTTAAAGCTCCATTATCATTGCCGCGGTTATCAACAGCAAGGCCGCAGGTATCACATATTTTGTGAGGGTGCGAAGAGCTCTGAGCCATCTCTCCGAGAGATGGACCTGGCCGGCCAGTATATCGTCATCTATCAGCCACCTGAAGGTTATCGCCACCAACAATGCAGCAATGGGAAGTCCAATTGTGCCCACGGTAGCATCCAGTAGGTCCAGGATCCTTGATCCAAAAAATCTCAGATCCTGGGAGCTGTAGCTCAGAGCGGAGGGGGTGCCTAGGGCGACGAGGAGGATCATCAGAAAGATGCTCGCTCTTTTTCTGCTCGCACCAGTCTGGCCCATGATGGCAGCCACATTCATCTCCATCATGGATATCGACGAGGTGAGGGCGGCAGAGAACAGGAGAGCAAAGAAGGCCACGGAGAATATTTGGCCGTAAGGCATCAGCTCAAATGCTCTGGGCAAGGTGGTGAAGGCAAGCTCTGCACCTGCGGCAGGCTCCAGGCCGAAGGTGAAGACCAAAGAGAAGATGGCTATCCCCGCCAGCATAGCGGCCAGAAGATCGGAGAAGGTGATGATCAACGCTGACTGCGGGATATCCATATCGTCCTCCAGGTAGGCGCCGTAGGTGATGAGAATGCCCATGCCCACTGACAGGGAGAAGAATGCCTGGCCAATAGCCGCGCTCCATACCCCGGGACGGCTGAGGATCGAATAGTCCGGCCGGAGAAAGAAGTCCATGCCGGGATGAAATCCGGGGAGTCTGACGCAGAACAGGACCAAAGCCACTAAAATGAGAAATGCGAAAGGGATCATGATCGATACGGTCCTCTCAATTCCCATGTTCACCCCCAGGCTCACAATCAATCCCGTCGCCAGCACTGAGATCAAGAAATATGCTAATGGCTCTAGCGATGAGGTGAAGGAGGAGAAGGTGACTGTAGAGCCCAGAAGAGAGAAGAGCAGATATGCCAGGGTCCAGCCCATTATGACCAGGTAGTAGCTCAGGATTAAGAGGACGATCAGGCAGATCAGCCAGCCGACGATCTCAAACCGTTTTCCGGCCCGGCCAAAGGAGGCGACCAGATTTCTCCTCCAGTGCCTTCCCACCGCCATCTCCAGGATCATGAGGGGGACAGCGAGGCAGACTACCGCCAAAAAATAAGGAATTAGATAGGCTCCGCCTCCATTCTGTCCCACAACCATTGGGAAGCGCCAGATATTGCCTATGCCCACCGCCGAGCCTATGGCGGCCAGGACGAAGACCAGGCGAGAAGACCATCTCTCCAACTCTTTAACACCTCTTCTTTCCGCTCAAAAACGGGTGGATCGGGTTGGTTCAATTAAGGATCGAACTGAAAACCGGCAGCCAGCAAAAAGAAGGCGATTCCAGAAAAATTGAAATCAGGCCCTCTTTTCTGTTCTCACGATCAGAACCGGGCGGTTGGCGATCCTGGCGGTGTCATAGGTCGTGCTGCCGACAACCATCTGCTCCAGCCAGCCGGCTCCGTGTGAGCTCATGGCAATCAATGATGCATCCTCGTTGTCTGCCAATGAGCTGATCTCATGCGGCGCATCTCCCACCTTGACATGGGTCGTAACCTTCAGCCCAGGCCTATCAATCTCCTTGACGATGGAGTTGAGCTTGCTGCCAGCCACCCGCACAGCAGCATCTATCTGCTCGTCGCTCTCGCCGCTGGATACGACATACACCAGCCCGATCTCGCTTGTCTCTTTCATTCCTTTGACGAGGAGTATCGCATCCTTTGCGGGATCTGAGAAGTCCGTGGGGCAAATGACCTTGGTAAAGAGGCTCCTGCAGAACCGGCCCAGGTTATCTCCCTCTAAAACCTTGTATCGCATTATCAGAAGATCGGTTTGCCCATAGCGCAGAACATCGCGGGAGACGCTCCCAAGAAGTAGGCCGCTTATCCGCCCCCTTCCCCGCGCCCCAACCATTATCAGCGTAGCATTCTCCTCATCTGCTACCCTCTGGATGGTCTTTGCTATACTTCCCTCCATTATCGTCTCCACCCTGGTCTTGACCTCGATCCTGAGGGCTTCAAGGTAGCGCTTCTGCTCTTCGATCTTTTCTTTGGCCTCTGCGACCTCGGCTGTCGGATCCCATACCCGCTCCACGGCCTTTCTTTGAATCACATGCAAGAGCACCACAGTCTTCTCACCGGGAAGCTCGGCTATGCACTCAAGCAAGTTCTGCGAATACCTGGAAAAATCGGTTGGAATGAGAATTCTCTGAAACATAATAGCATTTAGGCTCAACAGTTTATCAATGTAGTGGTATTAAGTGGAAGACTTATTATCTCAGAGATGAGTTGGGATCGAATATGTTTAGGAAGAGGCATGTGCTCAGCATGCGAGAGTTTTCCAAAGAGGAGATCGATTCCGTTCTGGACCTTGCCCAGTCTCTGGAGCCCTTGGCTCGAGGCAAGAAGAGCAGTATGCTCGCGGGCAAGATTCTGGCTCTCCTCTTCTTCGAGCCCTCAACCAGAACCCGAATGTCCTTTGAGACGGCGATGAAGCGACTGGGAGGAAGCGTGATCAACCTAGGTCCAGCGGAAGGCAGCTCCATCTCCAAGGGTGAATCGCTGGCAGATACGGTTCGGGTGATAGGTGGTTATGCCGATGCCCTGGTCATCCGCCATCCCAAGGAGGGGTCAGCCCGCCTGGCTTCCCAGTTCTCGCCCGTGCCGGTGCTCAATGCCGGTGATGGAGCAGGTCACCATCCCACCCAAACCCTGCTGGACCTGTATACCATCAGAAAGGAGAGCCGCCTGGAGAATTTGCATGTCGCCCTGGTAGGCGATCTGAAGTACGGCCGCACCGTCCATTCCCTGGCCTATGCCCTCTCCCTTTATGGAGCAGATATCACCCTGGTCTCCCCGCCCACCCTGAGGATGCCCGATCCCATCAAGGCCGACCTATCGAGCAAAGGCACCATTGTGCGCGAGACAGCCGACCTGGGCGAGGTGATAGACAATGTGGATGTGCTCTATATGACCCGTATCCAGAGGGAGAGATTCCCTGACCCGGTGGAGTACCAGAAGGTGGCAAGCAGCTACCGGATTACCCCTGAATCTCTGGCCGGCTCACAGCAGAATCTGATCATCATGCACCCCCTTCCCAGGGTGGATGAGATCTCACCTTCTGTCGACGACAGCACTCATGCTCGCTATTTCCAGCAGTCCTTTTATGGGGTTCCGGTGAGAATGGCTCTATTGAAGATGCTCCTAGAGGGTGATCAGGTTGACTGATTTTTCCGCGATGACAGATAAAAATAACGAAAAAATCGATAAAAATAAAGAAGAGCCCGGAGGACTCCGGGTCAAGCCCATCAATAATGGAACGGTCATCGATCATATTGCCGGTGGTCAGGCGTTGAACGTCCTCAAGATCCTGGGCATATCCGGCACCACTGGAGCTACTGTGTCCGTGGTGATGAATGTGGAGAGCAAGAAGCTGGGCAAGAAGGATATAGTCAAGGTCGAGGACCGGGAGCTGCGAGAGGAGGAGCTGAACCGGATCGCGCTGATAGCTCCTGCTGCCTCCATCAATATCATTCGTAATTGCAAGGTGATAGAGAAGCGACCGGTGGATCTGCCCGATGAGATCGTGGGCGTGGTGCGCTGCCAGAATCCCAACTGCATATCCAATACTCATGAGCCGATAAAATCCCGAATGCTGGTCAAAGTAAAAAATCCGGTATTGCTCCGCTGCCTTTACTGCGAGCAGCCTCTTGCAGATGGGATTGCAGAATACTTGATCTAGTGAAGCGGCCGGATGGAGAACCAACCGCCCAAGCCATAGGGGATGCGAAAGTATAAGATAGGATCGTCGCAAATTGACGGCCCAGGTTGAGAATAAGGTTCCAGTAAAATCAGGATGGAGTAAGAAATGACGGTTAAAAATGGCGATTTCATCAGAATTGACTATACAGAGTTCGTTGATGGCCAGGCAATAGCCACCACCGTTAAGGATCTGGCAGAGGAAAAGGGAATTTTCAGCGAGGAGATCCAGTACGGCCCACATCTGGTGGTGGTGGGAGCAGGCCAGCTGGTAAAAGGCTTTGAGAGCGATCTGGTCGGAAAAGAGATAGGCTACTCTGGAAGGGTGGAAATGGATCCCGAGAATGCCTTCGGCCTGCATGATCCCAAAAATATAGAACTAGTGCCGTTGAACAGGTTCAAGGAAGAAAGGCCAGTTCCCGGAATGCGGGTGGGCATGGATAACCGGACGGGTACGGTTACCAGGGTGATCGGCAGAAAAGTGAGCATAGACTTCAACCATCCTCTGGCAGGAAAGACTGTAGTCTACGAGTACACCATAAGGGAAACGGTTGAGGATCAGACCGAGAGGCTGAAAGCCCTTATCAAGACCTTTGGCCGGGTGGATCTTGAAGCGGAGATAAAGGATGAGGTAGCGGTGATCACCGTACCCTGGGAGTTGAACTATTATAAGGAATGGGTTATGATCCGCCGCGGTCTGGCTGAGATGATAATCCAGCATCTGGGCATGAAAGAGGTGCACTATATCGAGAAGCACACGGGAGAGAAGGTCCGGGCTGAGCTCATATCCCCTCCAGGAAAAGAGAGCGGATCTGAGGGGCCCCAGGATATGGAATCAAAGACAGCAGAGGAGAGTTCGGTCTCTGGTGATGCGGCGGTCTAAAAGACCAAGATATAAATAAAATTATAAAATCTTTTTTCTTTTACTTTTTGATTATAGGGCTTCGAAGGCATTGCATCCGTTGGTTTGTATCGTATTGCATGGAGAGGCCCGGGCTGCATATTCAGCCGGGCCCGCCATCTAATGCCAGCGCCCTTTGATCTTTCATCGGATATTCTATATGCTATTCATGCTTCAGCGGAAGTAGAATCCGCTGCGATATGACGACCAGGACCAGCTGTTCGTGTAGTAGTATGTGGTAGCGCCCAGCCCGTAGACATTTGCTGCCCACCAGGGATCATAGACCACAGGATCGTAGACCACAGGGGCAGTATATGTATAGACGGGAGTGTAGGTCGGGTAATAGTAGGTCGGATAGTAATAGGTTGGGTAGTAGGTATAGGTCGGATAATAGCTATAGCTGTAGTAATATGCACCTGGGCTGAGCCAGTCGTAGAATCCGCCGAAGTCATGATAACCATCAGACGGGCCTCCGTGGTGATGAGATCCGCCGTAATCCTCGAAGGCTGCCCCTACGGCAACTAAGAGTCCCAATGCGAGCACTGCCAATATCAACTTGATTGCTTTTATTTCTGATTCCTCCATGCACCTTGTTCCCTAGCCAAATATTAAAAGGTGGTTTTTATGTAGATATCACCTAGCTTCTATATGAATCCTCCATGAACCTCTTGATGCTGAATTAATCCATTTCGGAGGCAGGAGGGGGCAATCTGGAATTAAAAAAAATAGTGTTGCCGCTCTAAAACTTGCTGGCACATAAACGATATCAATCGGCATGGCACCCCTCAGCGGTCATGATATCCTGACAGGGCGTTAATGCTCTTCTCCGATGGAGGCGTAGCCTTTTCGATATCAATCGACCAGTAATCTTCCTCGCGAAGATCCATAAAAAATCAGATCAGTAGTAACCCTGTCATTCATTGTGCGCGCCGGTCATTGTTCAGGCACTTCTATATGCAGGGTGTTCAGCATATCCCTTATAACCTCCCAGGGGAAGGTGGATATGACCCGGCAGTCGGTATTTCCCCTGTAGATCCCGTCCTCATACTCTTTGCCGTCGGGAGAGTAGCTGGCCGCGACGATCAGATCGCCCTCCTCATACTGCCCCCCGCCCAGATTCTGCCTCTCGAACCTAAAGTTGCCCAGCACCCCTGGCTTTCCATCGATCAAAGGCTGATAGATGGCCGGCTCGTCAGCTCCTGCATTTATGAGGGCGTCCCAGACGATATACGCATTGGCAGTAGTATTGGCGAGCATGGGCACATCATATCTGGTGAGAATGAGGAAGATGAAGTGATCGCTGCCGTCTACAGTCAGATTGTATCGGGTGAAATTGATCCCATCTGATGTAACGCCCTGGGTGGGTGCTTCAACCACCACGATGTAGTCCTCAGTGGTGTTCATATCAAAAGAGACATTGTAGGGCCCTACCGGCCCGGATTCATGAGCTGCAGAGGCCAAAGAGGCCAGTTCCAACACCAGAAGAAGGGTTAGAGTGAATAGCTTTCCTTTCTCATGCATCGCTCGTGCCGCCATCATCATTAAAAGGCCAATTCTCCTGGGACCCATTTTATCCTTTTGGTAGCAGGCAGATGCGTCTGGCCCTGGATACTGCATTCAGCTATTTCCCGCCAGTTGATCGATCAGCCTGGGATCGGTGAGCGCCCGGCCTACGGTGAAGTGGTAGAGGTCCTGGTACCCTAAATCGAACAGGCCCAGCATGCGGTGAACCATACCATCGAAAAAGCAGCCTATGCCGCAACCCCTGTAGCCCGTTGCCTCGCTTGATAGGTAGAGTGCCTGGCCGATCATGCCGCATTCCCAGTAGAGCCGGGAATAAAACCATGGACCATATTCCTCAATAGGATCTTCAAACCGGGATATCATGGCGACGGCAAAGCATCCGTCCGATGCAATATCCTGCCTACAGGACGACTCTTTGGCTGCCAGACGGGCGTCGCCCTGGGCCAGCTGGTAGAGCTCCAGGCCCGGTGGCGTGCGCGATGGCCTCTCCCAGAAAAAGTCCGGGTCCATCGCTCCTCGCAGATCCTCTTTTGCCCTTTCATCTCGCAAGAGGATGTACAGCCCCCGGTCCATCTCCTCCACCCGGTGGACGAAGAGCACCGGATTGACCTGTGGCCTCCAGGGCAGGCCGGGCTTTGCCCGCTCGGGCATCGTCGCCTTCAGGATGGCATGAAAACTATCCAGTGGCATCGTGGCCCTCCCGTCCATGGCCTGCGCGCTGCGCCGCCTGCGAAGGATGTGGCAGTATTCCCTGGATATATCTCCAGATACATCAGTAGCTGCTTCTTTTATCGAAGCGGACTTGCCTTTTAACTCAATCCGCAGCACCTCTTCTGCTCTGGCAGCAGATCGAGAGTAGGCATCGCTGATCTGGGGCTTTTTCGCCGCCTCGCTTGCCATATCGATCTCCTGCCAGGGAACGATGCTTGGGCTCAGGATATTGGGTCGAAGGGATAGAGGCTCAGTCTCTATCCCGGAGATCAGGCACTTATCTATTCTGTGGACCCTACCATCGCTGAATAAGGCGAGCATCACATCGGGTCGCTCTTTTCCTGTGGGGCCATCCGTCATTTTATCCGGCTCATTCCATAGAATCCTGGCCAGGTCGTCCGTGCCCAACTCCTCCTGCAGGGACAGCGTCCAGCCCAGGCAACATGCCGCCTCGCCAGCCGCAGCCAGAGCATGCCCCAGATCCAGCATGCAGTAGCGAAAAGCCCTCGCTCCATACTTCCAGGACTCGCGCCAGTAGATGGTGGTGAGGATGAGCAAAATGGTGCCCGGGGGAAGGTGAAGAGACTGCCAGCTCTCCTCTCTTATGCCAGCCAAAAGCTCCAGAGAATGATCCTTCGGCTGATAGTGATAAACGCCTGGAGAGAGATCCAGTTCCTCCCCCCCTCCAGCCAAAAGATAGCATTCCGTGGGATGAAGGTTGCCGCTGGATGGATTGACCCTTAACGTCCATTCTGCGCCCGCAACTGCTTTCCTGCCGGAGAGGGCAAGGCTTTCGAAGAAGAATCGAGAGAGGTTTTCGCTTGTAAGAGGAGATGGCCTGAGCTTTCCAGTCATCCCTTCGAATCCCAGGCGATCAAGAGCCAATCGCTTTGATCCCTCATAGCTGCGGAAGGGATCTGGCTGATTTGACCAGTCCATCCTCCCCGGGCCGCGTGCCATTCGATTGGGCTGGTGCTTGGTCTGCTGATGATAAGCTATGATCCGTTCCAATGCGCCGGACGTAGAATTATCCCTCCATTCAATCTTGAAAAGCCCCCCTTGGGTTGTCGTCCTCCGTGCGCTCTGTGACTCCACATGAAAAACTTAAAAAAACAAGATGCTGCGGATCAT
>ENA-UOOH01000728-UOOH01000728.1-fermentation-metagenome-genome-assembly--contig:-NODE-728-length-35637-cov-71.489489_pt1 | contig 35637 bp, 31 predicted proteins | sample MGYA00245778_ERZ724025 | MGnify/ENA primary metagenome ERZ724025 (study PRJEB28704, sample SAMN03018313) | fermentation metagenome | biome: anthropogenic terrestrial biome; feature: soil; material...
TTTTCCCTCGAAATTTACCTGGTCAAGTCAGCGATCAATAGTTCATAAGCAGTCTGACCGGGCATACCGCCGGTCTTGATGCCTTCATCGATTTCCAGCAATCGGCTAAAAACATCCAGCAGCTGGTGCAAGCTGAAGCGTTGAGCCTGGGTGTAAAGCTTACGGGCGACAAAGTTAAGCACCTTTAACTCTTTTTCAATCTGTTGAACACTGCCGCCCTCATCAATGATCTCGCGTGCCTGGATCAGCAAGCGGAATTGGCGGTGGATCATACCTGAGAGTTCCATCACGTCGCTTTTCTCAGTCAGCAGTTGAAATTCCTGCATGGCTTTGACCGCATCTCGTTCGCCCAGGGCGTCGGTCAGCGCAAAAATATTGCCTTCCTGTTCATGGGCAGTCAGCAGAGTAACATGATCTGGTTCAACCACGCCCGCATCACCAACATAGACGATCAATTTTTCGATTTCGTGCTCAGCCTGGAGCGTATTATTGCCAATGTAACTCGCCAATAGGTGCGCCGCGTCCGGTCTGAAGGTGCCCCCCAGCTCCTTCGCCTTGCGCATGATCCAGGCGGGCATGTCATCATCCACCGGCAGGAGGGCATCGATCACGATTCCCTTGGTATTATTTTCCTCGATCCACCTGGTAATCCAGGCGTAACTTTTTTGATTTTCCCAATTGCGTTCACCCCGCCGCTTGCCCAGCTGGTCATCCACCACGAAAACTAAGGCGGTGCTTTCGGGGAGCATCGAAAACAGTTCCAGGAACCTTCCGGGTGAATCCTTGCCGGCTTTAGAAAGGAAGGGTCGCGCGTCTTCAACAATAACCAGGCGCCGCTCAGCCAGGAATGGGATGGTGAGTGCATCTGCCTGCAGCGCTTCGAAGTTCAGCGACTCTCCATTCAACCGAACCGTGTTCAGGTCGGCCATGCTTGGGTCGCCCAAGCCTGCTTGAAAACCTGCCAGGATTTGTTTGATCCTGACTGTGTCATCCCCGCGCAGGAGATATAAACTCGGTTTGCTCGACTCTGCCATTATGCTTGCGTTCTTATCTGGTGGAGAAAGCCGTTATGTGTTTTCTGGCTGGTGATCAGGTTGACCTCCAGACCATCAATTTCAGCGTCAGTGGTAAATTTTTGCAGACGTGGACCAACCGGTTTGGATAGAATGTAAACAGGCACGGCAACGATTGTAGCGAGTAAGATTTGCCACCATTTTGGTTTTTTCCCCTGGTTCAATGCCATCAGAACCGCAAAAGATGCCGAACCGGCCAGCAGAGAAGAAGCAGCATAATTGGTGCCACAACCTGGGTGGATGGCAAGTTGGGATTCGCCTGCCTGCAAGCGCCTTTGGGCTTCCAGGACTGCATCCGTGACCAGTTCTGTTGGCAGGTCAGCCAGAAGAATGAAGCCACCTGGATTGGAATGCCCCATCATTTTCACACCTTTGTACTTTTCAGCCAGAACTTTCATGGTCGCATGCTCGAGGGCATGATTGCGGCGGGTGGAACGGATGAGGGGAATTTTGCTCAGGTTGTTCATGGTCGACTCTTTCTATTGGTTGGTTAAGAATGATACCTTATTTGGGTTGCTTGTTGGTGATAATGCTGTTCCAAGCAACCAGAACAGGAAGGGGCTCGCTCCCTCGGTATGGCCAGGTACTGGTCTAGTCATATGCCCTGGGTGGTCGGGGCAGATAGCCCCTGCCTTTAGGCCTTTTCCTTCTCCAACAAAGCCGCTTTAAGAGCCTCACCCAGGGAGCGGGCTTCGATTACTTCAATACCCTCAGGCCAGGGTTCTCCTTTTCGCAGACGCTTGGGTACGACCGCACGCTTGAAGCCCAGTTTAGCGGCTTCGCGCAAGCGGGTTTGCATCTGCCCGACCATGCGCAATTCGCCCGAGAGACCCACTTCGCCGATCAGGACAGTATCCGCGCGAACAGGCTGATCCCGATAGGAAGAAGTTATTGCCGTCGCCACTGCCAGGTCAGCTGCCGGCTCGTCCAGCTGTAACCCGCTGACCACATTGGTGATCACATCCTGGTTGCCCAGCCCTATATTCTGCCGGCGTGTGAGCACTGCCACGATGATCAGCAAGCGGTTGAAATCAATGCCATTGGCTGTCCGGCGGGGGTTGCCAAAATTGGTTGGCGTAGTCAGTCCCTGGATCTCCACAAGCAACGGTCGCGTACCTTCCATGGTTACAGCAATCGCTGAGCCTGGTGCGTTGATCATGCGTTCTGCCAGAAAAACCTCACTGGGGTTGCGAACCTCGACCATGCCGCGTTCCTGCATTTCAAAAACACCTACTTCGCTGGTTGCGCCATAACGGTTCTTGACCGAACGCAGAAGGCGGTAACTTTGAAAATGCTCCCCTTCCAGGTACAGCACTGTATCTACGATATGCTCGAGCACTCTTGGTCCGGCAATCGTGCCTTCTTTGGTCACATGCCCGATCAGAAAAACAGTGATCCCGGTGGTTTTTGCGAGCTCTCTAAGTTTGGCTGCGGATTCCCGCACCTGCGAAATTGAGCCGGCTGACGATTCCATCTCTGGCAGGGTGACTGTTTGAATAGAATCGATAATTACTAAGGAAGGTTTTACCTGGGATATGTGTTCGAAGATGACTCCCAGGTTGGTTTCGGTCACCAGCAACAGGTTTTTCGGCAACTTATTCTCTTCGGCCAGGCGCACAGCGCGCATCTTGATCTGGCGTTCGGATTCCTCACCTGAAACATATAAAATTATATTTTCTTCGGCGAGTTGCATCGCCATTTGCAGGGTCAGGGTGCTCTTCCCGATGCCGGGGTCACCTCCAATGAGGACAATCGAGCCCGGTACAATACCCCCACCCAATACCCGGGAGAATTCTTCCATCTCCAGGGGCACACGGTCTTCCACTTGCCCATCAATTTCAGCCAATCGCCTCACCTGCGAAGTGCCAGCAAGCCCTCGCACAGGTGAAACATTTTTAGCCGTCGTATCCTGAACAAGCTCCTCAACCATACTGTCCCAGCTTCCACAGCTGGGACAGCGTCCATAGGCACGGGAACTGGTTTTCCCACAAACTTGACAAACATAGCGTGTATAGCTTTTTGCCATTAAGTCTCGCTTAAACTCCGATCAATTCAGGCGCAGCCTGTTCCTCCTGGCTTTTCAGATGTTTCAACACGATTTGTTTTTCGGTTTCACCATCACCATTTATTTTTTCGTCCAGGTCCACCTCAATTGTATCGCCGGGTTTGAAGTGTTTGGCGAGCAATTCGTCGGACAATCTCTCTTCAACTTCCTGGGTGATCACCCTGCGAACCGGGCGGGCACCCATTTCGGGGTCGTAGCCCAACTCAGATAGGTAATCAAGGGCTGCTTCAGTGGGAACCAGGATAATTTGCTGTTCTTCAAGGCGCTCGGTGACCTTGTCGATCTCCAATGCCACGATCTGGCGGATATCCTTACGATTGAGCGCACGGAAAACGATCACCGAATCGAGGCGATTGATGAACTCAGGTCTGAAGTTGCGTTTCAGAGCATCCATCAGCTTCTTCTGCATATCCTTGTATTCGAGCTCTTCCTCTTTTGCCTCATCGACAGTCAATGAAAAGCCCAGACCGCTCTGGCGACGGATCAAATCCGCACCGATATTGGTGGTCATGATGATGATGGCATTGCGGAAGTCTACCTTAAGACCCTTAGCATCCGTCAGGTGACCTTCTTCCATGATTTGCAGAAGCATGTTGAGGGCTTCAGGGTGTGCCTTTTCAACTTCATCGAAAACCACGATGGAATAAGGCTTGCGGCGGATCGCTTCGGTCAGCTGTCCGGCTTCGTCATAGCCGACATAACCAGGAGGCGCACCGACCAGGCGGCTCACACTGTGGCGTTCCATGAATTCAGACATATCGATCTGGATCAGGGCATCTTCACTGCCAAACATCTGGCGTGCCAGCGATTTTGTCAGCTCGGTCTTCCCTACACCGGTGGGTCCCAGGAACATGAAGGAACCAATCGGTCGTCGGGGGTTCTTCAGCCCTGCACGAGCCCGGCGAATAGCCTTCGAGACAGCCACAATAGCTTCCTGCTGCCCAATGATGGATTTGGAGAGTTCCTCCTCCAGGTTGAGCAGACGCTCAGTCTCTTCGGTCTCAATCTGAGTCAGCGGGATGCCGGTCCACATGGATATCACCTCGGCGATATCGTTGGCACCGACAACCGGAGCTGCGGATCGATCCCAGGCAGTCTGTACGCCGTGCAGCCTGTCTTCCAGGGAATCCTGTCGTTTTAACAGCGCCTGGATATTATCGCCGTCGCCGGCAGCCTGGGCTGATTTCAATTCTTTGCGGATCTCGCGCAGTTCTGTCACCAGGTCTTTACTGCTCATAGCAGATTCACTTTTATACATGCGCACCCGCGATGCAGCCTCGTCCACCAGGTCAATCGCCTTGTCGGGCAGGAAGCGCTCGGTCACATAACGTGAACTCAACTTTGCCGCTGCCTCCAGGGCTTCGTCACTGATTGTCAGGCGGTGATGTTCTTCATAATTAGGGCGCAAGCCGTGCAGGATCTCAATCGTTTCTTCCACGCTGGGTTGATCCACCACGATCGGTTGGAACCTACGCTCCAGGGCGGCATCACTCTCGATATTCTTTCGGTATTCGTTGGCAGTAGTCGCACCGATCACCTGTAACTCACCCCTTGAAAGGGCAGGTTTCAGAATGTTGGCAGCATCAACTGAAGAGCCAGCCGAACCAGCCCCTACGAGCATGTGAAGTTCGTCAATGAAGACGATGTCGCCGCTCGATTTGAGCTCATCGATCACGCGCTTCAGGCGTTCCTCAAACTGACCACGGTACATTGTGCCAGCCACTATAGAACCGACATCCAGCTGCATCACGCGCTTATCCAGAAGCAGCGCAGGAACGTCGCCTTCGACGATTCGCTGCGCCAGGCCTTCAACTATAGCGGTCTTACCCACACCAGGTTCACCGATCAGTGCCGGGTTGTTCTTGGTGCGGCGTGCCAAAATCTGGATGACGCGTTCAATTTCCTTGCTGCGTCCGATAACGGGGTCCAGCTTGCCTTCTTCCGCCAGAGCAGTCAGGTCTGTTGCCAACTGATCTACCAGGGGCGTCTTGCCTTCCTCTTTTTCTTTACGTCGTGAAACACCACGCCTGCTGATAACATCACTTTTTTCGAGTTCATCAGAACTCTCCAGCTTTTTGGCAACATCCTGCATTTGTTTGTATTCATCCATAATGCGGCCGGTCTGTCGCTGGACCTGCTCAGGAGTGATCCCCAGGGCAGCTAAAATGCGCATTGCCATGCTGTTTTCATCTCGAGACATTGCAAGAATGAGGTGCTCGGTACCAACTGTGGTTGCTTTATCAGCAACCGATTCCGCCAGGGCTTGTTCCAGCAAACGCTTGATATCATCGCCCAGAGCCGAGGGCTCACTTGTTTTTGGCTCTTCCTTCCCTCTCATTTCTTTCAAAACCGCACGGATGCTGTCTGTCTCTACACCCAAATCTTCCAAAACCCGATTAGCGGCAGTACCAGTTTCGATGCTAAGTCCGAGCAGCAAATGTTCGCTGCCAATTTCACTAGCCTGTTCAGTTTCTGCTTCTTGTTGAGCAATGCTCAGCACTCGTTTTGCTTTTTGTGTAAATTTGTTCATGCCAGCCATGGCATACCTCCTGTTACTACTTTTTCAATGCCGCTTCGTTATCCCGATAATTTGATTCTGCGGCAAGAAAATCAGACGGGGAACATGTCTACATGACACCAGAGGTTGTGTAAATTTTGCACAAACCTGTTAATGCGAGTATACCAAAATTAGACTTCCAAGTCGCGTCTCCGTAGCAATTATGACGAAAAGTTAATAGTGGACGATCGCGCGTGTTGCATGGCGCCTCAACAAACCTCAGGCGGCGTGGGCACACTGAGCTTGAATGCACGCAGTTTCTTCCCTTATCATCCGGAGACCTACACGCAAATCCATCCTCGGGTAAAATAGACGCCATCAGGAGTAGCCATGAATATATCTGAACTATTTAACCATAAAAAGACCCTCTTTTCGCTGGAAATCTTCCCTCCGAAAAAAGATTCTCCCTATAATGTTATCTACAACACTCTGCTCAAGCTGCGCGGCATCCCAGCAGATTTCATCAGTGTCACCTACGGAGCGGGCGGCTCGCGGGCACAGCAAGATAAGACCCTCGAAATCGCTTCACTAATTTTGCGTACATATCACACAGAACCGGTGGCCCACCTCACCTGTGTCAATGCGGACCGGGAACAGGTTTTGGAAACTTTACGCCAGTTCAAAGAAAACAACGTGGAAAACATCATGGTTTTGCGGGGCGATATCTCACCGGATTGCCCTCCAAAATCGGATTTCAAATATTCCTCCGATCTGGCAGCCTTCATCAAGGCTCATGAGCCGGGGTTCAACCTGTTGGGTGCCTGCTATCCTGAGAAACATTACCAGGCGGAATCGATGGATGAGGACATCGAGCACTTGAAAATCAAGATCGACAATGGTATCACCCACCTGATCACACAACTCTTTTTTGACAATGAGAAGTTTTACACTTTTCGTGACAAAGCCGAGAAAGCCGGAGTAAGCGTACCAATCGAAGCCGGCATTATGCCCATCACCAATTCCCGCCAGATCGAGCGCACGGTTGCCCTCAGCGGCGCCAGCGTACCGGCCAAACTACAGCGGCTTTTTGATCGCTATGGGAATAATGAAAAAGCTTTGTTCGATGCTGGGATTCATTATGCCATTGAACAGATTATGGACCTGATCGCCAATGATGTTCGCGGAATTCACCTTTACACGATGAATAACGTGGAAATCGCTACCCGGGTCAGTGATGCAGTGGTAAATGTCCTCGAAGCAGAGAACAATACCGCGAGAGCAGTTCTCTAACAATCACTCCACTTCGGAGAAGCAAAGTCCAGCCGAAGGCTGGTTACATTAGGGAATGGAACTCAGCTGGGGGGTAAAGCCTCGCTCAGAATGGAAAAGCAGATTGTCAATCGTTTTGCCAGGGCAAACACTCTTCGGTGTGTTGAAAAATAATGGCAAAACGGCTCGCAATGACTGAAAAGAGAACTGAAAGTTACTCCCACCAGGCTCCATCTGGCCAGGCTTTTGCATATGAAACCAAAATCGCTTCAACTGTGTTATTGAAGGTCGGGTTTATTGCCCGCAACTCCGGGTGTTGTCGATAAAACTCCACCGTTCTGGCGATCCCTTCGCGGAACGGTACCGTACAGACAAATTCTGGTACCAGGGCTTTGATCTTGCTATTGTCCAGGATGAAACTTTGTGCCTTATCACCCAACAAGCCTCTTCCCCATTCCTCGTCGAACTGAGCGATCAGATCAGAGGGAACATGCACGATTTTGGGCTCCACACCCACTGCATCTGCCAGTTTACCCACGATCTGGTCCCAGGTTTGCCATTCATCGGAGGTAATGTGATAGGCCTGCCCAATCGCTTCTTCCTTGCCAAATAAGCCCACAAACCCTTTGGCAAAATCACTGCTGTGGGTAAGGGTCCAGATGGAGGTGCCATCACCATAGGTGATCACCGGTCTGCCCTGCAGCATGCGCTCTACAAATGTCCAGCGACCAGTGATCGGAATATAACCTTCGTCATAAGTATGAGATGGCCGCACAATCGTGACGGGAAATCCTTCTTCAAAGTAGGCTTGCATCAGGCGCCTCTCACAGGCGATCTTATCCCTGGAGTATTGCCAGACAGGATTATCGAGAGGGGTGTCTTCGGTCACCGGCAGTTTTTCGGGAGGAGTCTGGTAAGCACTGGCGGATGAGATGAAAATGTACTGGTTCGTTCGCCCACGAAAAAGCTGCAGATCTACTTCGACATGCTCGGGGTTAAACCCTAAAAACTCGATGACCACGTCAAACTTGCGGTCTCCCAGAGCTTGGCGTACGTTATCCGGCTCGCGGATATCAGCCAAAATCATTTCTGCTCCAGTCAGCGGCTCACGCAGGGTGCTTTTTCCCCGGTTGAGCAAACTGACTTCGCACCCTTTTTCGATTGCCAGCTTGGAACAATTGTAGCTAATGGTGCCTGTGCCGCCGATGAATAATACTTTCATAACATACCTCCAGGGTCTAAACAGGATTGCGGACTGATGCTTTTTTTCCAGAAAGCAATAGCCTGATCAAAACCAGGTACAAAAGAGCAACAAGCAACATGGCAATCCGAATGCCCAACAGGTCTGCCAAAAAACCCAAAGCGAAGGGCAGCAAAAGGATGGCGACACCGCTGGCAAGCGTGGTCGCTGAGCCAGCTGCCGCCCGTGCTGCTCCGGCGGCGTCGAAAGACAGCGTGACAAAGCTGGCGTACAGATTTGCCACACCTAACCCGCCTAAAAACAGACCGACCAACGATACAAACTGCGACTCTCCCAGCCAAAACACCACAAAGCCCAGCGCGCCTATGGCGACCGAGACGATTAGGATCAGAAAGCGTTCATATTTTTGCAGCAACAACGAGCCGAGGTAGCGCCCGACAACCATGCCGACCAAAAACAAACTCACCCATTGCGTCGCACTCTCTTTTGGCATCGCCAGGTGAGCCTGCATGTAATCAGATCCCCAATAGATCATGCAGAACTCAATCGATATAGAAATCACCAATGTAACCCAGAAAAGCCAATACCTGCCTGGCAGTTTGCTTTGCCTATTTGTTTTCTGAAGTTCTGCCTGTTTGTTTTTCCATGGAAACTTAGGGGATAGCAGAATCCCCAAACCGATCAGAAAAGCCAGGGAGGTGACCAGGTAAACGGCTGGTCGCCAAGTGACAGCCATCGCACCAAAAAACCCGACTGCGATTGGCGCCAGGGTGCTGAAGAGCGACGTTAGTGTATTCGCCTCCGAAACCCCGACCTTGCCATGTTCGCCCATCTCATCGGCTAAAATCGCCGGGTTGGTCGAGACGATCAAAGAACCAATCGCCCCCATCAAGAATAGACCAATCAAGGTGAGGAAGGGATGATTCCCTAAAACAAAGATCAAACCACCAATCCCCAAACCGATTCCGCCCAGACCAAGTGCCTTCCATTCGGACAGTTTCTTCAGAATGGAATGCCCGAATAAACCCATCATAACCATTCCAAGAGCCAGGGCGGAGGTATGCAAACCCCCCAGAGTAAAAGATAAGTTGAACTCATCCCGCAAATACGTTACTGCAGGTCCGGCGACATTGAGGATGTAGCCAAAGCAGGACAACATAATATAGACCAGCCAGACTCGCGATCCCCGCTTGATTTTGGTTTTTTTCTGGCTGGTTATAGTTTCCATCGAATGTTAATCCTCGTGTTTTTTGTTTTCTGGTTTGCCTTCAAGCATTTCCTTGTATTTTACAGCACCCCAACGGTTAGCGTAACCGCTCCAGACATTGATGCTGATGAATATTCCTACCAGGGGTAAACCGATCATACCGAGAAGAAGCCCCCAGGTGATTCCGTTTTTCGCCCCTTCCCAGCCTGCGCCACTGTAACCTAAAACTGCCAGGATCAAAGTTATCACCAAAACTGCCACTCCATACCATAAAGCTATACGCAAGTAGCTCTTCCAATTGTGCCGGCTGTATTCTTCTGGTTGGGGATCCGAGTTTCCGATGTTTTGCTGATTTTCGTTCATACTTTTTTCAGTCCTTGATGAAGCTGGGCATTTTACGGACAAAATGGCAGGTATATCCGCCCGGTAATTTCTGCAAATAGTCCTGGTGATAGTCTTCAGCAATCCAGAAGGTAGTCAGTGGTTCCAACGTCGTTACGACTGGTTGTTTCCACTGCCCGCTTTTATTAACCAGTTCGATCATTTCTTCAGCGGCTTTCTTTTGCTCTTCATCACGGTAAAAAATAGCCGATCGATAAGAACTGCCGATGTCGTTGCCCTGCCGATTAAGCGTGGTAGGGTCGTGCATGCGGAAAAAGAAATCCAGTAAGTGTTTCAAATCAGTTTTGCTTGGGTCGAAGACGATTTTTAGTGCTTCAGCATGACCAGGGTGGTTTTGGTAAGTGGGGTGATCGTTTTTACCGCCAGTATAGCCGGCATCGGTATCAAGTACGCCGGGCTGCTGTCGGAAAAGTTCCTCCATACCCCAAAAACACCCGCCTGCTAGCACAAGTTCATCTCTTTTGTTGTTGTTCATTTTTACTTCCATTTTTCCTGGGAGACCGTGGCAGGTCTGCCCTACAATTTATTTACCTCCCCTCCCCTGGAGAAGGATCGAGGAGGGTCAATTTATCCGTTGTGTTCATATGCCAATTTGATTAATTGGCGAACCTCATCGGTAATATCCGCGACTGAACCCAATCCAATCTTATGTGTCGACTGACCCGGTAAGCTGTTAGTGTTAAGCAGGGCTGAATCGGGCTCTTCTTTAAAACGTAAGCCAAGGTCAACACGTGTTTTGGTGGATGCCTGCACAGCTGCGAACTGGCGTTTCCGTATGAAGGGGGTGTAACCACTCCGCCCTTCAACCGATACATCATCGCCCAATCCTTCGATGATTTCTCGCAATGCATCGAAAATCGGTCTCAAAGCTGCCTTCTCGCCCTGGTACTGTGAATCGATATAACCTTCCACGCCGGGGCGTACCCAACCTGCCTCCCTGGCTGCCGCATCGGCGATCGCCCATTGGCTGTTCTGCAAGATGCTGTGCTCTGCTTTGAGCCAATTACGCACCGCCTTCTGGTCCAGCGGGTCGATGCCCGAAACGCGCACCGCCTCTACCCATTCTTCCAGGGTCCTGCCTGTACGCTCTTTCATGCTATCGGTTACGGAACTCATCATATCGGAAGGGGACATCAGTTTTGCCATGGGTGATCCTTTTTATAAGATGGAGTAATTGTACCCGTGGCATAACTACGTTTCCACATAATGTTGAACAATTAAACCCGATCAAGAAACCCCTTCTCCAAAAACAGATTTTCTAATGATTTTTTTACAATCACCAATTATATTATTAGCATAAGCCAATATAAGGAAGCCATGCCAAGAAAACCGAGTCTCAAAATTATTCGATCTAACCCGCCCACCCTGACCTTCAGCCCGGTGGAACCCGATCCGAACGCAAAGCAGGGGAGTATCACGCTGCTGCTGGAAGAGTGGGAAGCATTGCGGTTGGTTGATTATGCCGGGCTCGAGCAAACCGAGGCGGCGCTTTCGATGGGCATCTCCCGTCAAAGCGTTCAGATGCTCCTGGCTTCAGCCAGAACCAAACTGGCTCGTGTAGCAGTCGAAGGTTTGTCCCTGCACATTCAAGCTGAATCAAAACAAACCTCCAGAAGAGAAATTCTATTTATGAAAAGGAACTCGAAAATGAAAATAGCAGTAAGTACTCAAAACGGTGAGGTTTTTCCTCATTTTGGGCGAACACCAGAATTCTACATTGTCAATTCTGAAGACGGAAAAATCACCGACGAAAAAGTCATCCCTGCCCCAGCTGAAGGACATTTTGCCCTGGTAAACTTTTTAGCCGAACAAGACGTAGATGCAGTGATTGGCGGTTGGATTGGCGGGGGAGCCGTCAATGGTCTGCGGTCAGCCGGAATCAAAGTATATTCAGGTGCGTCCGGACCTGTGAAAGAACAGGTACTTTCTTTGCTTAGCGGTCAACTGCCCCAGGAAGGCGATGCTTTCAAAGAAGAAGGCGGGCATGGCTGCGGCTGTGGAGATAGTGAGGGGCATGAACATGCTCACAACATGGAACATGAGCATGATTGTGGCTGTGGGCATGACGAAGAAAATGAAACAACTCATGAGGGCACAGAGGAACATGTTCATGAGCACCAGAAGCACGTTCATGAGCATCAGGGGCACGTTCATGAGCATCCATTGGAGCATGATCATGAGCATGGCCGCAACCGTGACCATGCTCATGAACATCAACACGAGGGAGATCGTGAATACCGCAGAGGCTACCATCACAAATAATGTTTAGTTTCTGAACCTCAACGAAAAGACCAGGGAAAATCCCTGGTCTTTTCAACAAGAAAATGTTCCAAGATCAATTAAGGCAAAAAACCTTTTACCTCAGACAAACGCATGACTTCCTCCGCCTGTTCTATACAATAGTCAGAAAGAGGTTCACCTCTAAGATTGTCCACCATGACCTCCTGTAGTTGGTTTTCTACTGGTTTAATCACATACACGATCGTTTCCCCTGTAGCGACCAGGAACCAGCGGTCGATTATAAATTCAGTTTGACCAATTTCTTTAATCGAGGTTTCCACGCCATGCCTGTTGGGGTCCATTCCATGACCGGCCTGGTAATAAATCTGGCATCTGCTGTCCTCATTTAGTACAAGGGGGTTAAAAGAGTCATACTTGGCATCAACATACCAAAGGGTTGAATCGTAGGTCAGGTAAAAACCATTTCCCATATCTACTGATGCTATTTCTACGGGGGCTTCTGTTACTACTTCCGCTGTCGCGGTCGGAAGATCAATGGTTTCTTCAACAGTAGGCTCGGGAGTTGCTGTGTCGGCAATTTTAGGTTCTTCTGTTGCAGGATCTGTCTCGAGAGGAGTAAGAATTGGTTCACAGCCTGTCGATATCAATATAAAAATGCAGCTAAATAAAATAAGTCGTAATATTTTTTTCATGTTTCCCTCCAGGAAACTATTGTCAAACTTATTATAGGTGAATTGAACTTTTCGATAAAGCTTTCGATTTTAATTTGCCTCGATGTTCTGAAGTCTGATTATGCTTGCATGTAATGGATACATGAGGAATTACCCAGTGAAATCTTTTGCTTGTTTGTGACTACATCTCGCTGAGGTGTCATGATCACAATTAATGGAGGTGAATTTTCGTTTTTTACTAGGTAGTACAATCAAAAAAACGGAATTCACCTACCTCCGTACTGAAAGGTCGGATTGATGAAAACGAAAAAACTGCTCTTCTGTCTAGTCCTGGCATCTCTAATGCTTTCCTCCTGTATACAACCCCTCGAGCAAGTTCCTGCCCAACCTTCACTTCCAACCCCATTACCAGTTACTGAGGCGATGGAAGAAACATCAACCACCGCTGAAGACCTAACCGGACCTGAAGTTGTTCAACTTGGCGCACTTACCATGGAAGTCTATGAGCTACTCGGAAATGCCTCATCCGATGACGGCAGTTTTAAGACAACTATCGGACCCTCGAGTGATATCCTCAAAAGCCACCGACCGCTCCGTGACGTATCTGTGGAACCTTTCTCACCCCCACCAGTCAACGGTCGTCAGCTGACAGCTTCAGAGAATTTTGTCGATGGGAAAATGATGGTGGTTGCAAAATTGGACGACGAAGAAGTGCTTTCCATCGATTGTGGAGATCCGAGCCCGATCAACAACTTACGCGGTACCTGGGTGATTGGCGATGACTGGTACGTCGAGGTGGCACACACTGATAATGAAGTAGATGGTAATAATGTGACCAGCTATGGAACTGGTGAAATTTACATGAATGGTGTTTCGCTCAACAAGCAATTTAGCTATGAGGGAAGCTTTTGCTTCCAACCACTCAACGAAAGGCCTTTTTACTTCTTCTCTAAAGACGGTGAGATCGGTATCAGCTATGACGGCGAAGTGAATATACTCGGTTTTGAAAGTGTGGAGCATTATGCCTGTTGCAGCGCGAGTGCATTTAACCCCAAAGCCTATCTCGCGATGGTCACTTTCTTTGCGAGTAGGGAAAACAAGAATTATTACGTCGAAGTCGGAGTGTTTGAGTAGAGAAAGATCACGTCTCACGGAACGTCCGCTGGACGTTCCCTACTGTGGTTCTATCAAAACAAAAGGCGTTCTCGTGTGAGAACGCCTTTACTATGTCACAAAAATCGATTTACAAGCTCTCCAGCTTATCGACCATACCCTCAATCACGTCAAAGCCGCCTTGCCAGAATTCGGCTTTGGTGACATCCAAACCGGCTTCTGCCAGCAGCGGAATTGGGGCAACCGAGCCGCCAGCTGAGAGAATGCGCAGATATTTGGGTTTGAAGCTCTCGCCTTCTTCCTGGTAGCGCTTGTAAAGTGCGAAGACCAGCAACTGACCAAATGCGTAGGCATACACGTAAAAAGGTGTGCCATAGATATGCGGGATCGAGACCCATTCATACTTGAATTCGTCCGAAACATCCACTGAGTCGCCAAATTCTTCCTTCAGGTTCGCCAGGTAAGCTTCGCTCAGTTCATCCACTGAGGCGTTATTGGCGATCATCTCATGCGCTTCAACCTCAAACAAGGCAAAGTAGATTTGGCGGATGATCGTCGCGAAAGCATCGTCCAGCTGTCCAAACAAAATGTCCTGTTTGACGCCTTCGTCTGTCTCGTTTTCGAGCAAAAGGTCGGTCAGGGTCATTTCGCCGAAGGTGGAAGCAGTTTCTGCCAACGGCAGGCAGGCATGTTGGGTGAAAATGCTGTGCTCTTCTGCCATCATGGAGTGAATGGCGTGCCCCAGTTCGTGAGCCATGGTGGAAACGTCATCTGCCTTGCCCTGGTAGTTGAGCAACACCCAGGGGGTCAGGTCTGGACCAAGTGTAGAGCAGAAGGCACCACCCATTTTGCCCTTGCGCACTTCGCTGTCCACGTGTCCTTCATCGAAAACGCGATGTGCCAGTTCGGCGAACTTGTGGTCGAAGCGCTCAAAAGCCTCGAAGGTCATGGCAGTCGCTACATCGTAGTTATAGCGCTTGTCCGATTCGCTTACAGGAGCATAAATGTCGTAGCGGCGCAGTTTTTCCATGCCGATCTTGCGAGCCTTGAGTTTGAAATAGCGGTGGAAAATGCCAATATTCTTGCGTGCGACCTCGAGCAAGGTGTTGATCACCTCATCTGGCAGGTCGTTGATGGTATTGCGCACCGAGATAGGGCTGGTGAATCCACGCAGTCCGACGTTTTCGTTCTTCCAGTCTCGAACGATGTTCTGATAGATCTGCCCCAGTATGCTTGAATCTTCGCCATAAACACGATAGAGCTCCTGGTAGGCGCGAGCGCGCAAGTCAGGATCAGAGGTTCTCACCAGGCTCATCAACTCACCGCGGGTCAGCTCCTTGGTTTCACCATCAACTTCAACCTTGAAGACATAGCGGTTGGTGATCGAGTCGTAGAGCATATTTATGGCGGAATTGCCGGTGACATTTTTAATATTGATGATTTTTTCTTCCGGTTCGCTGAGCGTGTAAGGCTTGAAATTGCGGATCTGTTCCAGCCAGTAGCGGTAATCACCGCTGACATCCAGCAGACGATTGGCATTTTGATCGTCGAGCGCCTTCCACCATAAGGAGAAAAAGAGTGTACGGTTCTCGATTTCTGCCAGGAATTGCTGAACCCTCGAGATGCCGATCTGGGCTTTTTGGTCCTGGGTGTTGGCGGCAAAACTAAGTTCAGCGAACCCATACAGGCGGTAGCCAAGCTTTTGCCCTTCTTCAAGTTTACGAATAATTTCTAAGAATTTGTCGGGGGAGATATCCGCTTTCAAATCATCGCGATAGGTTTCAAATTGCTCAACGTTTGTGCGTAAAGCCTGGTAAGTTTCTTCGATTTTAGAGTCTTCAAAGCCATCGAATAAGTCTTTTAGACTCCAGGGGGATTGGGTATATTTTTTTTCAGTCATCTTTGTATTTCTTCCTTTTTTTCACAATGGTATGAGTATACATCAGCCAATATGAAAACCAGGCTGTTCCTGTAAAATCTTGTAATACCTTTAGCTGGATTTGCTGGCAATTTCGACAAACTGCCCGGGCACAGGATTATTTTATCCGTCAGTTTTGAATATTTGTTCTTTCAGATTTCTATCCTGCAGCAGCTTGATCAGGGAGCATATCTGGCAGAAGGTTCTCCACGTTCCGAAGGGGGAAGTAAGAATAGTTATATAAGCTATCCAAATAACTTCAAGATACTATAGGTTTTCCTTCAGCACGTCGATCGAAAATTGCGATTTAATCTTTCCCATCATGGATATCGGAGTTTGATTTAAATATTCTGAGGGAAGAAGCTGACAAATGCTCTCTGGCTCTTCCCTCATTGGTATCTGACTTTATGTCAGTCCATCTTCTGCTTGTGAATCCTGTAAGACAAGGTGCTTTTGTCTTGCTCAATCTTCTCACAAGCAATAAGTAACCTCAGTATAGGCCAATCGCAGGTTCAAGGCAATGTTTTGTATATACTATGGAGGCCATCATCGCTGGAAATTCGACCCTCAATAATAGATGAATAATACGACCCTACGATACTTTCGGGGGAGAATACAGCAAATGGGAAGTTGTCAAGATAAATGCGACTTTATCATTTTGTCTTGCCCTCTGCCTTTATAATTAAAGTAACAGGAGCTCATTATGGCCAGTATCATTCCTTCTTACCCAGATAAATTCCCCTATTACGAAGAAATCCAGGTCCGTTACGCTGATCTCGATACTCTCCAGCATGTCAATAATGTCTCCATCCTCGAATATGTAGAGCACGCCCGCACCGGTTATTATCGTGCCAGCGGTATATGGGATGGCACTATCCGTGAGGGATTTGGCATGGTGGTCGCCTCGGTCAAGATTGACTACCTGGCTTCCATCCAGTTTGGCGATCCAGTCCGGGTCGGCATCAAATTAGGTCGCCTTGGCAATAAAAGCCTGCACTTCCGTTTCCAGGTTGAAAATAGCCAGACCGAAGTGGTATTTTCCCGTGGAGAAGTGGTGATGGTGGCCTATAATCATACCGAAGGTCATTCCATGCCGGTCTCTCCAGAATGGCGTGAAAAATTAGCAGCATTCGAAAACAACCAGGAGTTATTAGCATCATCATGAAAAATCAATCTGTTTTACCCAACATCGACACTCAATATCTCATCAATTTTCTAACCAATCTTCTGCAAACACCCAGCCCAACAGGGTTTGCTAATGCTGCGATAGAACTTGTGGAACAGGAAGCCGCCAAGTTTCCAGAATTGCGAATTGAACGCACCAAAAAAGGTTCTCTCTTGCTGACCCTGCCAGGACAGAAACCCTCTTCAACTGGTCCGAAGCGTGCCCTCACAGCCCACGTTGACACATTGGGCGCCATGGTACGGCTGATCAAACCCAGCGGAAGATTGGAACTGACCGAAGTGGGTGGTTTTGCCTGGGGCAGCGTTGAAGGCGAAAACTGCCTGGTGCACACCCGTCGGAAAGGCACCTTCCGCGGAAGCCTGCTGCCGCACCAAGCCTCAGTGCATGTTTACGAAAACGTACGTGATGGCAAGCGCGACAATAATACTGTGGAAGTACGCCTGGACGAGCGAGTCATCTCAGCCGAAGAGACCCGGGAGCTCGGCATCGAAGTGGGCGATTTCGTGTCCTTTGATGCGCGTGTCGAGGTTGTGAATGGTTTTGTCAAGTCACGTCACCTGGACGACAAAGCTTGTGTCGCCTGTATTATGGCGGTCATCAAGTCACTGCATGAGGCAAACCTCAAGCCAGCCGTGGATACATGCTTTCTGATCAGCAATTTTGAAGAAGTAGGGCACGGCGGCAGCAGCGACTTCCCGGAAGGGCTGGAAGAGTTGGTCGCACTGGATATGGCTGCCATTGGTGATGGTCAGGCTTCAGACGAATATCATGCCAGCATCTGTGTGAAAGACGCCAGCGGTCCTTACCACCATGAACTTTCAAATAAGTTGCGCGACCTGGCAAAAGCCTGCGACATCCCTGTCAATGTCGACATTTATGTGCATTACAGTTCAGACGCTAAAGCATATTGGCGGGCGGGAGGCAGCGCAGCTGTTGCGCTGATTGGTCCAGGCGTGGACAGTTCCCACCACTATGAGCGCACGCACACTGACGCATTGGCAGACACCACGAAATGGGCGTTGGCATATTTGCTAAACGAATAAGAAATACAAGTTGTACAAACATACATATTGATTCAACTGCTCGTATCCATTAAAATTTTTCCATTCCTTGAAAACTGTTTTTGCGGTTTTCAGAATGAGTGAAAATGTTTGAAGGATTAACTTGGTTATGGACCATTCTAATAGGTGGCTTGGCTGGCTTCCTGGTCGACTTATACGGTAGAGGCGCAAAAAAAGGCGTTTTTGCAGGTCTGTTCGCTGGTATGGTTGGAGGTTTCCTTGGCGGTTTGGTATTAGAATTGCTGAACTGGCCTGCTGACCTCCTTGCCATGGTCATCCTGGTTTCAGTGATCGGCGGAGTCCTGGGTGTATTTGTCTACCGGGGTATCGCTAAATAAAAGGCCTGAATTTTTTACAATCGCACTTCCGTTCGCCCCGTAAGTTTGTTTTGCACCCAGCGAACCACCTGGTCGACATGCTCAGAGCTTGAAACCAGATCCAGGTCATCGCTGTTAATGATCAAAACCGGGCCTTTATCGAAGCCATTCATCCACTCTTCGTAAAGCAGGTTAAGACGGGTCAAGTAGTTCCTGGATATCCCTGCTTCATATTCCCGCCCACGTTTGGCAATGCGATGCATAAGCGTATCCACCGATGCTCGTAAGTAGACCATCAGGTTGGGCGGCGGCAGTAACGAAGACAGAATATGATAAAGATCCTGGTAAACGCCGTAATCCCTTGTGCTGAAATCGCCCTGCAAATACAGGTTGCGCGCAAAAATCTCCGCATCTTCATAAACGCTGCGGTCCTGTACTACCGAGCCTTCCGCCAGCAGCAGTTCTCTATGGATCTTCAGCCGACGGGTGAGAAAATAGACCTGGGAATGAAACGACCAACTTTCCATATCTTCATAGAAATCCGCCAGGTATGGGTTTTCTTCATGCGGTTCATAAAAAGGTGAAAAACCCAAGCGGTCGCTTAGTATTTTTACCAGTGTTGTTTTCCCTGCACCGATGTTTCCTGCGATGACGATGAATTTATCCATTATTTTCTTTGGTCCTCTTTTTAGTGATCGTTTCCAAGCCTTATTATAAACTGCAGATCAGGCAGAATAGGAACCTACTCTTTGTATAAGCTTCGCCGTTGTTATCAAAAAGCGAATTTTGTAAAATAACTACAATAAATTAAATGACATTTGTAATATTTATACACAACTGTCACCAGAAAAGAAGGAGTTTAAAATGTTTGAAGGATTAAATTGGCTTTGGATCATTATTGTTGGGGGAATCGCAGGTTGGTTAGCTGACTTGGTCGTTCCCGGCGTGAAAGTCGGCATTTTAGGCGCAATCATTGCTGGTATTCTCGGGGGATTCCTTGGAGGATGGCTCTTTGGTCTGCTCGGTATTTCAACCGGTGGGCTCATCGGCATGCTGATTGCTGCATTTGTTGGCGCCATTATCGTCCTGCTGATTTATCGCGCGATCGTAAAGCGATAAGCTTTAACTTTGTTCTCTTATGAAGACACCGGCTTTTGCCGGTGTCTTGTTTTTTTAAGAGTATACGACGCGAAAACGTGGTCAATCGTTTTCAATCAGAGGAAGGAAGTAATTTTGGTCATAAACAGGTGGCTCAGTTGGTTCGGGTGTTGGCGTTACCTCTTCACTAATAGTGAAGAAAATTGCAGTCGGCGGACCCCAAGCACCGCTATTATCAAGTGCTTCGACAAAAAGCGTATGCCGACCGGGAGCCAACCCGGCGATTGAAACACTAAACATACCACTGTACTTGGGGATTCCTGGGCGAATGACGATTGTTTTCGCGTTATTGCCTGTAATCCATGAAGGTTTGTCGACTGAGTAGCGGATCGAATCGATAGAATAAGCGGGCACCCCTGTTCGGTAAGTGCTGTAGAGCGTGTCGTCGGCGGTGTAGCTCACAACCAAACCACCCGGATTAAAGTAAGTTGATAAGCCAGTCACTTCAGGCCCGTGAGTCAGGCGGTAGGGTTTGCGGGCGATTTTGACCGCCCGCAGCAGTGCTTGCTGGTTGCGCGGATTGATATCACTTTCAAAGACACTGCAGCTCTGGTGGAAGGAATCACCCATTTCAAAGCAGAAGCCCGGAACACCCAATTCGCCGTAAGCCCAATCGTCTGTTGATCCGGCAGTTGGATAAAGCTCAGTCGATTTTTGAGGTAAGTGGCCGTTATAGTAAGCGAACTTGTAACTCATCACCCGCAAGCTGGCATCATTAGGAGCTGCATCATATGTATAGCCCCAAGGCCAAAGCACCAGGCGGGAATAACTATGCAGGTCGATAAAAATGCCGGTGGCACTAAGCTCGTTGACAGGGTCGTTCGGATCGGGTCCTTTTTGGTCCGGAAAAACAGTTTTTATATAGTTTGTAACGGCGATGGTCTCTGGTTCAGATCCGGCTGAAGGACCGGAGTAGGTCTGATAGCATTCATCATAATTATTTTGCCAGGCATAGGGATAGTTTCGGTTGAGGTCTGCCCCACGACCATTTTGACCAGTTTCCCCCGTGCAGTAATTATTATCGGTATTTTTACGCCATTCCCAAGTTAAGTTAGCTTCATCCTGAACCCGTCCATCCGGGTTGGTGGAAAGCAACAGGTGGATGCGGTTGTAGTCGAGCAGCCACTTTACATCGGCATTGGTCTCATAATTTTGGAGCAGGTATTCGGCGAAGCGCAGGTTCAACTCCGGCGGCGCCCATTCGCGGGCATGGATACCGCTCATGAAGAAGGCATCAGACTTTGGTACAGCAGGTCCGGCCTGGTTACTCAATACCAGTACTTCCATATCCCAGCCATTGTTGGGATTTTGGGTCTTTTCCCACGAATCGCCAATATCAATCAGCTCAACCAGATCAGGGTAGGTGGCTGCCAGGTTATCAGCAGCGGCGTAAATTTCCGGAATGGTGCGATAACAAGGATAGCCAGGGATTCCGCTGGTCTGCCAGGGTGAGGGCTTGACCGGGGTGTTTACCATACGGGTGTACTCCTGGTCAACGATCCAGGCGATACCTTCGGCAGCCAGGGCGTCACGTGTGATCCGATTGCTGAAGACTTTGATGGTCTGTGTTTCGGCATCGACCTCGACAACATCGTACCTATTTGCCAGGTCTGCCAGTTGGTCGCGATCTTTGTAGTGAATGATCAGAACCTGCAAGTCATTGATGGGTTGATCGGCCTGCACAGGGGCGGACTGGACCAGGGTGAAGATGATTGAAAAAACCAGAAGTATGGGCAGGAAACGGGTGAGCTTTCTTAGCATGAAATCTCCTATATTATTTGTAAGGACAGAGGATAAAGCACGCAGACACGTCAAGGACTATTTTATCTTTGTTACAGGTTTTAAGGGTACAACTGGAAGCATTCTGGAGGTTTTTGCACTTTTTGCACTTTTTGCAGTGTTTTTTGATAGTGCAGGACGACGTTTCGAGTGCAAAAAGTGTTTTGTATTGTTAAAGTGTGTACTGATTATAGCACTTATGTTCTATTTGCGAAAGAGAAGTGTCGGGGCTCGGTCAATGGAGAATGATCTTGGTCCCGTCGCTGGTCAATTCGGACCATTCAGCCAGTTCAGCAGGATTCGACAAGAAGTAATCTATATTGCAATGTAAGTACAACGAATTGAGTTGGGAAGTTGAGGTCAGGCTTTCGCACACAGGTTCTCCCGGCCATTCTTCAGGCAACACGCCAGGCATCAAGAGATCCGCAGAAAACTCTCCATAATCCACTGTCAGACCTAACAAGCCCTCCTTCCCTAGCTGGAAACGAAAGGACAATACTCCATCGCTGAGCACACTTTCCGTCGCTAGAGTGACCTGAGGCACTCCCTCGCGATCCAACAAGGCAGCAAGATTTCGGCTGGTTTGGTTCGTGTCAGGGGCACAACCCCATAAGACTTGCCCTATTTTAAGTTTTGATGCCAATACGAACAGACCTGAAAGACTAGAGCGTCCACAATTTGGGATCACCAGGTTATCGAGCCGATTGGAAAACAGAGGGAGATACGTGGAGACCTGATCGATCAGGCTGTCGGACCCGGCATTGCCAGCCAAAAGAAGATTTTGCCCCTGCTCACCTTCAATAAAAACGAAACTTTGCTCACTCTTGTTTGGAATGGTTATGTGCAGTTGCCCATCGGGTGCAGAATCTACTGCCAACCAAACTACTAAAGTCAACCCTGCTAGGGCAGGCAGAAGATATTGGGGTTGGTAAATTGTCCTGGCAATTTTGCCTGGCTTTGGGCGGAATACCAGAAGAAAAAGAACCAGGTAATAAAGCAGCACCCAAAATAAATTAATTTGCGGTAAAGTCCAATTTTCTGGTGCCAAACCTGACAGCCACAAAACCATGCGATTGCTATATGCCACCCATGGCCAGGCAATCCATGCCAGAACCTGGCCGAGTGGCAACCAGATCAAGCCTAAGCCCATTGCTGTTAATCCCAGGATCATGACCGCAGGTTGAACTGGCAAAATAAGCGGATTGGCAATCAGAAAAAGCCAGGATACCTCCCGAAAATGCCAGATACTGAGAGGCAGCACTAAAGCCTGGGCGATCAAGGTGAGCAGGAAAGTTTCTGAAATCAGGCTGCTGATAGCCAGTGCCCTTTTTTGCTCCAACCGTTCGCCCAGCCAACCCTCAAGGCGTGCCCGCAGCGGTCCGGCAAACAGCGACAAACCCAGGGTCGCCATCACTGAAAACTGAAAACCCAGGTCCCAGGGAAGGTGTGGATCCAATATCACCATCAGGAAGGCACTGACCCCAAGGTTGTTCAGTGTGTTTCCTTTTCGGGAGATGGAATGACCAAGCACTGCGTATGAACCCATAAAAGCAGCCCGAACGACTGAAGCACTTGCTCCGACCAACAAGCTATATGCTCCCAGGAGCAATATTGTCACCACGGCTCCCCGTTTACGCCCAAATTGGCGCGTAAAAAACAGGCTCACCAAACCCGCCAGAACAGACATATTAAATCCTGAGATCGCAATAATATGGCTGGTACCTGTCAGTCGATAAGCATCTGCCAGCGAGGTCGATATGGTGCTCTCATCGCCTAGGAGAATACCTTTCAGAAGACTGTCCTCAGGGCTGGGAAAAATCTCACTCAGGACCCGTCCACCGTTATCACGCAGGCGATAGAGCAGGGCTCTCAAAGGATTGCCGCGGTTGGATTCTATCAGACGATAATGAGGAAAAGCCAGGGTAGAGTAGATTCCCTGATGTTTCAGGTATTCACGCCAGGAAAAAGTAATACCCTCATCCGGAGGTTGCAGCTCACCTTTGATCTCAACCAAATCGCCATATTGGATCTGGCTGCCAAGTGGAAGGTAAAAAATGATCTTTCCGCGCACTTCAGGTTCCCGCACAGCCAATTTTTCCGCCCGCAAGAATAGTGATTCCACGATGATTTCCAGACTGTTCTGTGTCATTTCAGGCGGCGACACCACCAAGGCAGTGACGGTCACCTCGCCCCTGTTATGATAATAGAGCAAGTTATCTGGATCGGCTTCAGGCAAACTCAATTGGTACAGCATGGCAGTCAGGGCAAAGGCAGCCAGTGCCAACACAGCGGGAAAACGTCGAATTGTTTGAACGTTTTTTGGTGATCTCTTCCTAAAAATTATCAAAAGGATTGCAGCGGCAGCCAAAATTAGCCACCAGAACCAGGGGAAGTTAAATTCTTCTGCTGCGAATGGACCGATTATCGCTGCAAGACCCAACCAGAAAAAGGGCATAAATGCCGGCCAACGAAATTGACGTGCACGCAGATCTGCTTCTTCTTTGTCCTTTTCGTCTTGAGAAGAAAAGTCCAACATTGCTAGGCAGATTTCTGGTCAGGAACACGTTTTTCCAGGTATTCCCCCAATTTTTCCAGCGCTTTTTCCGCGAGTTGGACTTTGATCGATTCGCGGTCACCCTCCAGCCTGAAAAGGTAAGACCAGTCACCTTCAGGTGTTGAAAGCCCGCACCAGCTGGTGCCGACCGGTTTGTCGGCGGTGGCACCGCCTGGTCCGGCAATGCAGGAAACGGAAAGTCCCAGGTCAGTGTTGAACGCGTGGCGGGCGCCCTGTGCCATCTCGAGCACTGTTTGGCTGCTGACAGCTCCGTATTTTTGGAGGGTCTCCCAATTGACGCCCAACAATTTCACCTTCGCCTGGTAAGCGTAGGAGACCACGCTGCCCATAAAATATTCCGAAGCGCCGGGCACGTTGGTAAGCCTGTGACCGATCAGCCCACCGGTGCAGCTTTCTGCCAGACCCAGGGTCAGTTTTTGCTCAAAAAGCAGCTTGCCCAGGCGGGTTTCAAGATTATCCGTACTGCTGATTTCATCGGTGACAACGCTCACCGGCGTATTGGAATCGACTTGCCTCCAGATGCTGACAAGATCATTTTTGGCAATATAGGCTGCGGCTGGCTGGCTGAGGAGCCCTTCGGCAACTAAATCAGCGGGATCGGCTCCTGCTTCGAGCCTTGCACGAATGTTCCTGGAGGAGATATCGGATACCACGATTTCATCAAGATATTCAATTCTGGCACCCTGCCGGGTCAGTTCCTGAATAAATTTCTGGTTGGGCTCAAAACCAACGCGTGGACTGATGACCAGCATGGTGTCCTGGATCAGTTTATCCATGTGATACCATTCCGAAAAGTTGGGTCGGTCGCCTGAGAAACTATCGGCACCAATCAGGAATGCCAGTTCCAGGTTCTGAGAGGTTCGCGCACGCAGTGCTTGCATGGTCTCTGCTGTGAAGTTGGGGCGATTACTCTGCCGAACCAACTCGCGTTCCAAATCGCTGACGCTGACCCCGGCAACCTCGCCCTCGAGTTTGCGGGCAAGCTCTTCAGCTGCCAGCTGGCAGATGGCGAAGCGGTGTTTATAGGTGAGACTGAGGGAACGTTTGACTCCATCGCGAATGTTATGGTGCCTGTAGACCGGCATCAAGACCACCTCCGCCACGCTAAAACCGCGGGTTTGCAGCGCCCTGACTGCATCGACAATCAATTCGACATGCCCTTCATGGAGTGGGTCGGCTGAGGTTCCAAAGATCAGCAAAAGTTCTTTTTTCATCTATTTTCATTGCCTGTCTGTAGAGTTTTTTCGATCTGCTGAAGTTGTTCCAGCCATAAAGCCGGGCTGGCATCGGCAGACATGCGCCAACCGGACCGGGCTGAGAGGCTCAGGTTAAAAATGCGGGGACCATCGGGGGCAGCGGTGCGCTTAAATTGATGCTGGAAAAAGCGTTGGTAGAAGGTTTGCAAGGTTTTCAAGATAAAACCGGGTTCATACTCGCCTGCAAAAACCTGGTTTGCTTCCGTAAATACTGCAGCAGGGTTCTTACGCTCCTGGATGGCGTGCCACAGGAAGAAGTCATGCAGCAGGTACGGACCCAAAACGTCCTCGGTGGGCTGGCTTATGCTCCCGTCCGGAAGAAGAGGCTTGAGTTCGGCCGAAATAGGAGCATCAGCGATTGCCTGGGCAACCTGTCTGCCTTCAGAGCCAAAAAGAATTTCAGCTGCCCTGACCATAACTCTCAGTAAAATGGTCTTCGGGAGCCCGGCGTTGACATTGTACATGCTCATCTGATCGCCATTGTAGGTCGACCAGCCTAAAGCAATCTCGGACATATCACCCGTACCCACCACCAGCCCATTATACATATTAGCCATGTTCATCAAGATCTGGGTGCGTTCGCGTGCCTGGGCATTTTCATAAGCTGTATCTGGTGTATGTCCGTCGTGCCCGATGTTGGCAAGATTTTCAACCAAAGCAGTTTCGATTGAAATAACACGTGGTTTAATTCCAGCCAGATTGGTTAAGTCACTTGAATTTTTTAGCGACTTATTGGAACTGCCCGGACCAGGCATGGAAACTGCGATCAGGTTTTCGCGGGGCAATCCCAATTGGTCCAGGGCATTGCAGCAAACCAACAGCGCCATGCTAGAGTCAGCACCACCGCTGATACCCAGGAGCAGTTTCTCAGATTTTGTGTGGCGCATGCGCCCCATCAGTCCGACAGTCTGGATTTCAAAAGCAAGCTCGAGCTGCTTATTTTGCTCGTCGGCGAGCAAAAAAGGCAGCCGGGCATCACGGACAGCGCGAAAAGAATCTTTGGAATGAAGGAGGTCGCCTTCTTCAGCACAGAGCTCATTCACTACCGGGTTAATTTGAAGAACCTTGCTCGAAAATTCAAGCTCACTTTCTTCCGTCATTAACATCCCATTTCGCCAGACCTGGCACAATCCGGAATAGACTCCTTCTCCGGTCGATTCAGAAGCTCCTGCTGAGCAAACAGCCAGAAGACCTTCATTCTGGCTTGAAAACTGGTGAAATTTGATGTTGTAAGGGTCATCTGCCAATGCAGGCAGGGCTGTTGGGTTGAGCAAAAGTGTTTCTTCAGAAAAATGGAGATCATCCGGCAGTTCGCCCGCTATAATCTGCACTCTTTCCAATCCCAAAGAAGGTAGATTTAGCTGACCCTGCTCAAAAATATCGACCGGAGTGCCCTTCCAATTCAGATTGGCAGGAGTATTTTCATGGAGAGACTGGAAATAGCGCGGATTGGGCTGCAGGTTGAGAGCAAAGCCGTGCAATCCGCCAGGTTCAATCACTGCCACGGCGTCGTATAGCTGGTTTTCCAGCAGAAGCGGCAGACCCACAACCACACTTAAGCGTGAATTGGCAACCGCATCTTCAATTTTCTCGAGTGCCTGCAAACACGCCTGCACCAATAAAGGCTGAAAAAAGAGATCATCACAAGTACTTCCGCTGAGCGCCAACTGGGGAAAGAGGCAAAGCTGTTTCTCGGGGCAACTTGAGGATGCCTGGTGCAAGAGGTCAAGTATTTGAGAGGTGTTGAAACCCACATCAGCTACGCGCAGAGCAGGAACACACAGGTTAAGCAGCCAGTCGTCTTTTATCACGAGATCTCCTTTTCTTGCGTTTAATCATAACAATCTTTTCCTTCAAGTGTAAAATTTGTGTGTTTGTTGAACAATCGAATCGTGATGTTTCAATTTTTCCACCATTTCGCGCCGGGCGATTCCTGGTAAAGAAAGGCACTTTTGACGCGGATATCATCGTTTTTCCATCTGATCGTGTCTTTGGGGATCCTGATCCTTATTTCTTTTTCTACTGTACAGGCTGATTATCAACCTGAAAGCACAATCCCTGGTTTCTCTTGTTATCGAGATTATGCATCAATAATGCAAAGGCTGCAATCATTACCAAATGAATATCCTGCATTAGCCCAGCTTAGCGTAATTGGTAATTCATGGGAAGGAAAACCCATTTATCTTTTGAATCTGACCAACCATTCTTCAGACGCTGTAAAACCGCACCTGATCTTGATAAGTGGACTCCGCGCAAATGCTTTTGCCCCGGTGGAATTGAGCCTGCGTTTTGCAGAACAATTGCTTGCGGGTTACGGCACCATTACAGAAAACTCCTGGGTTCTCGACCATTTCGAAGTTCATTTAATTGTCATGGCAAACCCTGACGGACGGGCAAAGGCGGAGACACAGGCACTGGCTGGTAATGAAATTAACTGGCAAAACAACACCCATAATAGCTGTAATTCGCAGGAAATCGGAGTGCGCCTGAACAATAACTTTACCTTTAATTGGCACGCTTCAGAAGTTGGACCCTGTGATCCTGCCTTTGCAGGCTCGACCGCTGGAAGTGAACCGGAAGCGCAAGCCATTATGACTTACCTGGCTGGTTTCGCCGAACAGTCTGAACGCATTTTACTGCTCAACCTGGACAGTTATAAAAGCGAGATACTTAGTCCTTATCTTTCTGATCCTTTGGCGGAAAACCCATATATTGATGATCTTTACACACTGGCAGAAAAAATCGCCTACGACACGCTTTCAGCACCTATCCGACAGGGTGATCTCAACCACCCACCTTCCTATGGTACTTTGGTCGACTTTGCTTACGGTGAACTTGCCATTCCTTCACTTGTTTTCAGCATGGGATATCCATTGGCGGGTGAATATGCAAGTAGCTGCTTATATTTCGATCAGTATTTAGTTGAGAAAAATATTACTGCCCTATTTCGAGCGCTGAAGGTAAGCGCGGGCCCTTACCATCAGCCTTACGGACCGGAGATCAAATTGGTCAGCACCCAGCAGAACATTAACAGTCTCTATGTGGAAGGCGTTGTGGATGACTTTACTACCTGGTATAAAGGCGCCGATGAATATAGCCAGGTGGAGAGTGCCTGGTTTTCGATAGACAGATCACCCTGGGATTCCCAGGCTACATTAGTCCCGATTTCGAACCTGGTTCAGGATGAGGTTCACGGATACAAATCTCACTTTAGCGTTGAAATTGATATTTCCTTATTAAAACCTGGCAACCATCTCATCTTTTTCCAGGCTTGGGATTCTGAAGCGAATGGAAATCCAAGCAATCCGGGATTGGTCACTGCAATCAATTTCTTCATTTCTTATCAGTATTATTTACCTGTGATCAGGGACAGGTAAGGTCATGACCATATTTAATTCTTAATTTTTTTTCTTTATATATTAAATAGTATGCAGTAATAGATACTGTGGAAAGTGGGGAAAAGTTGCTACTATCAGACACTTCTGGCTCAATCAACGAGATAATAATAAGCATTTCTTAAAATCCAGAGTCGCTGTGTAAAAGCAGGGACTTATCCACATTATTCTTTTTAAAAGTTAGAATTTTAAGAAATTAACAAAAGTTATTCCGAAACAATCCGCAGGCTTTCAACGGGAAGCTGGCAATCTATTTGCAGGTTTTATACACAATTTGGGGGTAGTTATCCCCAGAAAAACGCGAGTTATCCACAATTTTGACTAAAGATTGAAATTTTTCTGATAGCCTTCAAGCAAGTTTTCAGACCGTTCAACAAATTGATCCAAGTCGCTCAACAGGGTTTCACGTTTATCGTCCTGGAATCCGAGGGAAGCTAAAAACCCTTTCCATCTTCGATGGTCTGTTGGTTCGTCCAGGCAGGTCATGGCTTGCTGCCAGGTTTCAACCATAGGCCAGAGCACGGCATGTAGAGACCCGCTTTCCGCCATAGCATCCACGCTCTGTAAAAAGTAAGCTTTTCTGACCCTCGAAATATTGAGCGGACAATCGCTTTGCCTATTAGCAGCTTCGAGAGTTTCTTCCCACAGCGGACGCCATTGTGCGAAAAGCTCCTCACTCATGTTTTCATTGCCCAGCAAGCGGGTCAGCTCGCCGACAAGAGGCAGTTGTTCCAATGTTTCTGCGCGGTTGGTGAAATCGAACATGAAACGACGGGTGGTCAGAGCTGGTCCATTCAGGCAGGCAATGGCATTAGCAGCAGCTCCGACCGCTTTGAAATAGAGTGCGATCCAGGCTTCCCAGGAAACTTCCTGGGGGTCGTCCAGGTCGAACCACAGTCGGCGGGCGTTTTCGGCGAACTGCTGGGCACGACCATAGACGTTTTCCGGACTGTCAAAGCGGGCGCTGACACTTGCTTGGATAAATTCAAGCCAATGATCCTTATCGTAAAGAATATTTTGGTGATTGCAAATGGCGAAACCAATCCAGGGGTTCTGGCGTAAGCGCCGGTGATAGGTATAGAAAGACTGATGGTGGTGTTCGATATCGAGAGAAATCTCGTAAGTCACACGCAGCACTTCCCGTTTGAGCAGAGGTTCTTCTTTGTGGACAAAAGTCAGATCAATATCTGTGCTTCCACCCAGCAGAGGATCACCCTCTGAAACTGAACCCATCAGATAGACTGCCACCAGGTCTTTTTCTCTGCGGATTCGCTTGTCGACATGTTCTTTTGCAATTTTGACCAGCATTTCCTGCGTGATTCTCACGAGAACTCCTATTCCAGGGGCAAGCTTTGCTGATAAGGTGCCAGGTGCAGTGCTTGTTTGATACGGTTGGTGATGTAATCGAGGTGATCAGGCACACCAATAATATTTAACTGGTCGGTCTCAATGGTCAAGACCCGTCCTTGCCATTTATCCTGGCTGAAAAAATGATCATAGGCTTCCATTAATTCACCAATGTAGGCGGGATCCATATTGCGCTCATACGAGCGGTCACGGTGGGCGATGCGGTTCATCAAAGTTTCCAGGCTGGCTTTGAGATAGACTACCAGATCTGGACTGGGGATTTTGTCCGCCAGGGCAGAATGTACCTTATGATAGACCTCCAGTTCATCACCAGTGATGTTGATTCCGGCGAAAAGGGCATCTTTATCGAAGGTATAGTCAGATATGACAGTTTTACCGGCAGCCAGTGCACTGGGAATGACTTTGTTTTGCTGATGGTAACGGCTCATCAGGAAGAAGATCTGGGTCTGGAAGGCATAACGGTCACGGTCGCTGTAAAAACTGCTCAAAAAAGGGTTTTCTTCAAAGACTTCCAAAAGGACTTCAGCTTCAAAAGTTGGCTGAAGCAAACGCGCCAATGTAGTTTTACCGACCCCTATAACACCTTCAATAGCAAGATACATAAATAATCACTCCACGATGAGATTAGGAGTTAAAACTATACCATAAAGGCAAATCTGAAGATTTAAATCCTCAGATGTTCATGAAGGGTGGCTGCTGCCTGGGCGAATTCGGGAGTATAGCGCAGCTCTTCATCCCGCGGGCGGGCCAGCTCAACTGGCAGGTCGAGAACTATGCCCTGCGGAAAGCCTGCCAATACCAAAACACGGTCAGACAGAAAAACCGCTTCTGGAATTGAGTGGGTCACCATCAGGATAGTTTTACGTTTTTCGTTCCAAATTCGCAGCAACTCTTCGCTCATGCGCTCGCGGGTCAGTTCGTCCAGAGAGCCAAAAGGCTCATCCAGAAACAAAATATCAGGGTCCTGCACCAGTGAACGCGCAATTGCTACTCGTTGCGCCATCCCACCGGAAAGCTCGTGAGGCCAGGACTTCTCAAAACCCTGCAGCCCGGTCAGTTCAATCATCTCTTTAACTTTTGAATTGATTTCTACCTGCGGTATGTGGTCAAGTTCCAGCGGCAATGCTATATTTTGTTCCAGAGTTCGCCAGGGCATCAGGTTGGCGTTTTGAAAAACTATGCCAGTGCGGGGTGTCCGCCCATGTACTTCAGGGAACTCGATTGAGCCAGATTCAAGCGGAATTAAACCTGTCAAAGCTCGCAGAAGCGTACTTTTGCCACTGCCAGAGGGACCGATAAGGCAGGCGAACTCGTTTTTTTTGAGGTTAAAGCAGACATTGTCCAAAACCTGCAGCACGCCGTCAGTTTCCCTGAAACTGACTTTCAGGTTCTGGACAACCAGGGAGTATTCAGGGGAGGAATTCATTGGTGTAAACATCCTGAATATTCAGTTGATTTTTCATCAAGCCAATTTTGAGCAACACATTCATCATATTGGTCCAGCGCAAGTCTTGCTCTTCCTTGGTTTCGGTTGTTAATTGCCAGTGGCTGATCGATTCTTTTAAGACCTCTTTCTGAACGGGGGCGACTTCATCGGTCAGGTTTTCAATAAATTTTTGGCTGATCGTCCAGGCTTCTTCCGGGTTGGCTGCAGTGTATTCCAGACCTTTTCGGAACGCCTGTACCATTTTCTGTACTAAATCAGGGTTGTTTTCAATCGTGGTTTCGTTGGTGACAATGCAGTTACCAACCAGGTCGATGTAATCCTTAACGGCGATCACGTTAATTTCATAACCGCGTGATCGCAGTTGCACCGGCTCGTTTGCCAGGTAAACCACAACCGCGTCCACGGTACCGCTGACCAGACTTTCAACCTGGGTAAAACCTATCGACACCAGTTGGTAATCATCATCATCCAAGCCGTTTTCTGCAGCCAGCGCTTCCATCCCGATGTAATTGGCACCATACAATCCTGGCAAACCGATATCTTTGCCTACCAGGTCTGAGGGTTGGCTGATCCCTGATTCTTTGAGCGAAGCCACGCCAACCGGATAATCCTTGTACCAGGCGGACACAGATACTACTGGCAGCCCTTGCTCCCGGCTGAGCAAAATCTGTTCTCCGGAAGCCACCATAAATTGTTGATGGTTTGAGCCAACCAAAGCGACCATGTCGGCTTCATTGCCATAAGCAAGATCAACCTCCAAACCTTCTTCCGCAAAGAAACCCTTGTGGATTGCAACATAAAATGGTGCAAACTGGATGTTTGGGACGTAGGTTAGATTAAATGTGATCTTCTCAAGTCCATCGCTGTTGCTGGGCTGACAGGCTGAAAGCACCATGAGTGCTATAAAAATTGTTAAAATGATGACTGTTTTTTTCAAAATTACTCCGTGTTATATCTCTTGCCAGGTCTGCCACTTCAAGGCGCGCCGCTCGAGGAATAAGACAATACTATACAGACTGGCAGCCAGGAAAATCAGGCTGAACACAGCTACAAAAACAAGCGCAGTGTCATATTGACCGCGCCCAAGGTTGATCAGGTAGCCTAATCCACGGTCAGAACCAACCAACTCACCCACAATTGCGCCAATTACCGAGAGGGTGGCACCTACACGCAATCCGCCCAGGAGAACAGGTAACGACGCTGGGATTTCCAGGTAATGCAAAATCTGCCATTTGCTGGCTTTGAAAGAGTCCATCAGCTCACGCAAATCTTGCGAGACCTGACGCATACCTACCAGCACATTAACTAAAACCGGAAAGAAAACAGTCAATGAACAAATGAGCACCTTGGAAAATAAACCAGGTCCGAACCAGATGATGATCAGGGGCGCAATTGCCACCACAGGGACCGACTGGCTGCCAACCAGAAAAGGCGACATAATTTTTTCGAGTACAGGCGTTTTTGAGAGGACATATCCCAGAACGGATGCGGTCACGCTTCCGAAAAATAAGCCCAGGGCAAGCTCAAGCAGGGTGTAAGAAGTGTTGTGCCACCACATGCCATTGTTTAATACTTCAAGAAACTTTGCCCAAACGATTGCCGGGCTGGGCAAAATGAAGGTGGGCAGGTCCAGCAGAAAATAAAGCAACTGCCAGATTCCCAGGAAGATAAGTAAAGAAATCAGCGGCAAGATCCAGCGCTGATGGGTAACCCTTTGCCAGGAAGGGCTTTCTTGTTGAGTTCTCGTTCGTGTTGCCATTTGTTTCGTCCTAATTGTAAAGGTTTTTGGATAAGGATGGGAAGAGAAACAAGGACCACCAGCAAAATCCATTTTATTGTGGGGGAAGCAAGCCTGCTGGACAGTCAAAAAAAATTGTATGGTAAGGCCATATATCCATCCGCTGAGCTTCAAGCAGATTGCCTTTCTGGATGGGAGCAAGCCCCCACCCTACGGAGCAAGTCCATACCGAGTTGAGCAAGTACTCACCAATAATACATACCCTTACCTCAGTCCTGTACCGGTTGTTTATCTTCAAACTGGTATTTGGAGACTAATTCCGACTATAATACTTCCAAGATGTCTCTTTCACCTTTTCGCCCCCAAAACGTTATGTTGATGCCCAATGTTGCCGTTCCAAAAGCGAATGCTTTGGCGGACCAGGTCCGAACCTTTTTAACGAAAGCGGACATCGCTGTTAGAACTTTTCACTACGATTTCGAAAACCCCGGCATCGTTCCAGACCTGCAAGGTATCGACCTGCTGATTGTCATCGGTGGTGATGGCAGCCTGCTCAGGGCGGGTCATTTTTGTGCGCCCCTGGGCATTCCTTTACTCGGTATTCGATCAGGACGGCTGGGTTTTTTGGTCGAACTGAATGAGTCTGAACTGGAGCAAAATCTCGGAAGACTGATCAAGGCGGATTATCGTCTTGAACGTCGCTTGATGCTTGAGACTGAATTATTCTCTACTAACAAGCTCAAATGTTCCTGGGATGTGATCAACGAGGCGGTCGTCTGCAGAGGCAGCGATGTGCACCCGATCGAAGTACGCATAGACCTGAACGAAGGCTACCTGAACTCGTACATCGCCGACGGAGTCATCGTATCCACCGCGACCGGTTCCACTGGCTACGCCCTGGCGGCTGGCGGTCCGATTTTGCCACCGGAACTGAGGAATATGCTTATATTACCCATTGCGCCGCACCTTAGCCTGGATCGGGCTGTAGTATTAGCCGAAGGCGCAAAAGTAAATCTCTATCCGGCCATCAAACACGATGTGGTCATCAGTATTGACGGGATGGATCCAGTTTTACTTAATGATGGTGATCGCGTACATATCCAGGCTAATGAACATTCTTTATACATGGTCCGCTTTGGAGAGCCAAACTACTTTTATCGCAACCTGGCTGCAGTGATGCAGCGAAATCCAATTCTTAAGACAGACAAGCATGACTGAATCACACGAACATGAACCCGAAATTGATGGTGAAAATTCTGACGGTACGCCGGTTTTGCGCTGTAATCGCTGCGGCAAACCGATCACCCCAGAAACGGCCGTTTTGACGCCTACCGGTTATCGCTGCCAGGATTGCATCCGACAACAACAAAAAAACTTTGATACTACCAAGGGTTTGGATGTGTTGATCGGTTTTCTGATTGCTGGGGTTATCTCTTTTGCTGGCAGCTGGTTCGTCCCAAGGCTGGGTTTCTTTACCATTCTTATTGCACCGGGTCTTGGATCTCTGATCTATCGTGCGGTTCGGCTTGCGGTTAACAAGCGACGCAGTAAAGCACTGAATAGTGCCATTCTCGCTGGAGCGCTGATCGGCAGCATTCCGCTGCTCTTTCCCCAGGTTATCAATATAATGAGTATGCCCTCTGCAATGTTGTCTCTTGGCAATCTTACTCCCCTTATCTGGCGTACGATTTACACTGTATTGGTGGCCACCACTGCGTATGCTCAGACGAAAGGTATCCGCATTTGAGGTAATATGCTGCGAGAGTTACATATCCAGAATTTTGCGATCATTACCGACCTGACCCTGAAATTCGAGCCTGGACTGGTGGTTTTAACAGGGGAAACCGGTGCCGGCAAATCCATTATCCTGGATGCTCTCAGTGCTGTATTAGGAGCCCGTGTTGACACAGGGTTTGTGCGTGCAGGTACCAGTCAGGCGTATGTTGAAGCTCTGTTTGACATGGACGATGTCACCCTGGAAGGGTTGCGTCCACTGTTGGAACAGGAAGGGTTGCTGGAAGATGGACGACAGCTTGCCTTATCTCGTGAGATCCGCGCAGAAGGACGTTCGATTGCGCGTGTGAACGGACGCAGTGTCAACCTGGGGATTCAATCTGATATCGGTGCTGCCCTGGTGGATGTGCACGGTCAGTCTGAACACCTTTCTCTTCTCAAAGTGAGAAGCCATCGCGAATTGCTGGATCGCTTCGCCGGTAATTCTGCCTTGTTGCAGGATTACCAGGAGAATTACCATGCCTGGTCTGCACTTGAAGAGGAACTGACACAACTAAAACGAATCCAGGCAAATGCAGACGAGCGTGCCGACATCTTGCGTTACCAGATTGGACAAATCGAAGCAGCAAAGATCAAGGCGGACGAAGAAGAAGCCCTCTTAAAGGAAAGAATGCGTCTGGCAAATGCAGAGACTCTGAGCCGTTATTCGCAGTCAGCCTTGCAGACCCTTGACGAAAGCTCACCAGATACCAGCGCTGTCACTGACCTGCTTGGCACGGTCTCGCATGACCTTGAAGCTCTTGCAAAAATTGATCCCCAGATGCAGAACCTGGCAGATCAGGCGGAAGAAGCTTTGAGTAGTTTGACTGATATAGCCTACGAATTACGCAGCTATAACGAACAAATCGAATTCAACCCTGCCCGGTTGGACCAAATTGAGGTACGCATCGATTTGCTCAACTCGCT